>Ga0307510_10000056_pt1 | contig 85494 bp, 38 predicted proteins | sample 12_EM_MG_FD_207224 | JGI IMG/M metagenome (GOLD analysis project Ga0307510, IMG submission 207224) | Populus trichocarpa ectomycorrhiza microbial communities from riparian zone in the Pacific Northwest, United States - 12_EM | ecosystem: Host-associated > Plants > Roots > Unclassified | place... | reverse complement strand
GCATGGGAGGATTCGATTTTCAGAAGGTTGCAAACAACTGAAATTTCAGAAGGTTGTAGGTTGCATTAGGTGAGACTTTTAAAAGGTTTTGGCTTATTATGGTGGGATAGACTGATGCAACTGTCATTCTCTTACAAGGAAAGTATTTTCAGCTCTGACACAACATTTCCTGAGGAAATACTAGTCTTTGTAGGCATGCGGCGGTGAAGGTGAGCATGGGAGGATTCGGTTTTCAGAAGGTTGCAAACAACTGAAATTTCAGAAGGTTGTAGGTTGCAATAGATGAGACTTTTAAAAGGTTTTGGCTTGATATGGTGGGATAGACTGATGCAATTGTCATTCTCTTATGGGGAAAGTATTTTCAGCTTTGACACAACATTTCCTGAGGAAATACTAGTCTTTGTAGGCATGTGGTGAAGGTTAGTGTGGGAGGATTTGATTTTCAGAAGGTTGCAAACAATTCAAATTTCAGAAGGTTGTAGTTTGCATTAGGTGAGACTTTTAAAAGGTTTTGGCTTATTATGGTGGGATAGACTGATGCAACTGTCATTCTCTTATGGGGAAAGTATTTTCAGCATTCACACAACATTTCCCGAGGAACGTCTCATCAGGGCTTTTCCTTTTCATTCTTTTTGGTTTTTTTTGCCCCAAAATCTCAATGAACCAGGAGGAATCAAGTTTTTGTTATTTTGAATGGTTTGGATAACTGAACGGCACTTGAATGGCGTAATCTGTTATAGTGATCCAAGCGTAGGAAGTGAATTGATGAAAATTCTTGATCCCTTGCCAAGGGGAAAAGGCCTGTGCTGTAGGTGGCAGCATATTATTTGGTCAGGTTATTTTGTTAGTAGCGACAACACATTTGACATAGCATCATTGTGTATTTAGGAGGTGGTTCCTTGAAAGGGAATTTAGTGTATAGTTCATGTATGGTTTTTGAATCATCTGGAATTTTGTATTTGACTAAATCTCTTTGTTTAAAAATTCTCGAAGATAGTCTATAAGCCAACCATTTAGTTTTATATTTTTTTAATTTTTTTTTCTGGAAAATATGTACTGTTGGCCATCGGAAATCACGGTTAATTTTAACTCATCTTCTTAATAAAGTTAGCAATGTCTTTTTTCATGGTTACATGAATCAATTCTTGGTAATAAAGATTATTTGTTGGCTTGTTGACCACCCATGAATCCTGTGCAGTGAAGGTCTAGGTATTACTTTATCTTGTTAATACTCAATTACTGGCGTTATAGTGGTTTTCCTTTTGAAAATTGCAGGCCCTGGAAAAATATAGGTACGAGCAGTCACTTGAGCATACAAGTCAGTTCATTGAGAAATTGGAGAAAGAGCTTGAAAATTATCAGGAGCATGTTGTTCGTTACAAGAATAGGAAAGAAGCTGCAGTAGACAGTACGATTGCTGATGTATGAAAACAAAGATCTGATAATCTTTTGAAAGTTTTCTGGAGTCAAAGAACTTATGTCAAAGAAAAAAGAAAGACTAATATGTGCAAACCAAATAAATGAAAAACTGCAATAGGAGCCCTTTTGGTTGACAAAGGCTTTTGTTCATGATATTTGTCGTTTTAGAGATGCCTATTTCTTTGTTTTGCAGGATGGACTCTCTCAAATAACAAATCAAAGTTGACTGTTCTACATTAAGGGGATGGCTCCTTCTGCTGATTACGAGACGGAATTTTGCTTCATGGAACAGATCAGACATGGTAAAGATTTCATCAACTTACTTGAGCAGGTAGAGCTTTTCATTATAAAAACCATTTGTATATCTTTTCTATGCAAGATTGGGTGCTTCTCTACCATCATTGAAGTCCTCTTATCAGCTCTGTTATCTCCTTTTCATTTCCGATCAAAAGGGGATTGATTCAATGATACTGCCATCTATATTCATGTTCTTGTTTTCTGGAATTTAACTTGGTAGGCATCTATGAACCATGAAGTTTGGCCCTCATTTCTGTTTTTATATTTTGTTTGATGTCTATGGTAGCTGGTTTTTCTTCAGTTTTCTTCCTTGTATAATTTCTGATAGTTGGGTTTTTAAGGATTTTGACATGCCCATTAATCTTTTTTGTAAATCAGAAACAAAAAATAGAAGATGACCAACTGTAATGCAAATTTGAGAGGAGCAGATGAGAAAGAGAGTAGCTGTACAAAACGAGCATCCTTTTTAAGAGAGTAGCTTACCGTAATTTCTCCCATGTTCAGTAAGCCAGTAACGTTAGAGGACCCCTAATTTATCTACTGGGTACTTTCATTTCCCCCATTTTTATTTTAAAGGGAAAAATCTCAATTTAGTGCCTAATTTTGAGTGACAAAACAGGTTCCTAATGTTCCAGACATTTGTCTACTGGGTACTTTCATTAGATCAATGTTTGTTTTTTTGTTGCTATAAAACGCCGATGTCTGAAACATTTTAGATATAGCTGCTAAAATGTTTAGTTTAGAATTGGATAATATGTTAGAGACTAATTTGAAATTTCACCTATTTTTCATCAAACGGTGGAGGAGCTGATTTGCATATGTGAACTAGCTAGACCCAACAGAATATTATAATAAGAAAAACACACTAAAAATTTCGTTTCTTTTTTTTTTTAATTAACGTGGATGTCCGGGTTAGCTTGCACGTATCTCGATTAATTTTATGAACCCTGAAGTTGACAACCATGTAAGTCTTTAATGGCTTTGAGGTTTGTGGGACTCGAATTGGTGATCTTTAAAGAGCAAACCTAGAGCCTGACCAGTTAAACTATACCTCGTAGAGTTAATTTGGTTCCATCTTAAAATCAGCAGTATTTGTGATTTTTTGTAGTCATGCTTGGCATTTCTATGTAAAATCATCTTTAGCATTCTATAGATTAATTCATTTTATTGAAAAATTCACGCTTGGCATTTCTATGTAAAATCATCTTTAGCGTTCTATAGATTAATTCATTTTATTGAAAAATTATATATCAGGAACTTTGTAACTCTGTAAAAGTCAACAAAAAAATATTTTATTAATTCTAAGACTATTATTATTTTTTATTTAATGATTAAAAAATTTTATATTAAATATTACAATTTTATCATTAAATTAAGAAAAAAATTACTCTATTTTACACTTTCCTTGAGCTTTATGAGTTTATGAGACACTTATATGATGCAAAATAATAATAATAATTTATTATTATATTTCATTTAATAACTGAAAAATTCTTGATGCATAAAATTAATAATAAAAACACTAGTTAAAGTTATCATTGCACTTTTTTTTCTTCTGCACTAGGATTAAACACCCACATTGAATCTTTAAAAGTTGTCTCACCATCAAAGCAATCATCCCAGCGACAATACCAATCCTAACATCTTTTGAAAAATGGTCACCATTGAAATAATTTTGATTCACATAAGACATATTTATTCCTTTCTCTTTCCTATCTGCTTTGTTGAATCTAACGAAGCAGATATTTTTTCAAACAAAACTTTTAGTTGGACAAAACTGTTTAAGGCTGCGTTTGTTTTTCGAAAAATAGTTTTTGAAAAACCACTTTCTAAACTTTTTTGTATTTGTTTGTCATTAGAAAAGTTGGTCAACGGAAAACACTTTCCAGTCAAAGGAAAATTTAACTTGGTTTCCAGGAAAGTGTTTTCTCTTTATTTTGGGCGGAAAATACTTTCCGGAAGTTGTGAAAAATTTAGAAATATCATATTATTTGTTGATTATATCAAATTTGGTCCTCAAACTTTTGATTGCTATATATATTTTGTTTTGAATATTTGTTTTTCAATTTCATCCCTTAGAATTTAATTTTTATATTAATTATGGTCCTCATTTATATAATTGTTACTTGCTTTTCCTTTATCATTTTTTAATTGAAATTTTTTATCTATCAAATTTAGTCCTTATTCTTTTGATTGTTATTTATTTTATTTGAAATAATTTATGAAATGTTAATTATTATTATTTTAATTTTTTCATCTTTCAATTTTTTTTATTTTTTAGATTTGATCTCTATTATTTTGATTATTATTTATTTTATTTGAGATAATTTATGAAATTATGTTTTTTTCAATTTCATTATCATTCAACTTTTTAATTTGTAAGATTTGTTCCTCATTATATTAATAAACTTGAAAAAAAATAAAACATTAATAAGTTATTTTTCAGCTCATTTTCCATAACATAACCAAACACTGAAAAATATTTTTCAACTTATTTTTCATTACACTACCAAACATCGAAAAATAATTCACTTTCCCGAAATTCACTTTCCAGAAGAAAACTACTTTTCAGCAAACAAACGGAGCCCAAAATAGACTTTGTTTTCTATTCTTGATTAAACAAATCTATAGCATTGAAATCACAGATTTATCAAAAGCAGAACTACATTCCCCATTTATATATATAAAAAAAAAAACTTCAACCTAAGCGTAAATTTATAGGAAATAAATGGGTTTTTAAGATTAAACACAAAATAAATGGATCAATAAACAAGTACAAGGCTCATTTAATGGTGAAAAGTTATACTTAAAAAGAGGGAATAAATTAATACGACGTATTCTCTCCTGTGGTGAGATTTGTTTTCATTCATTTTATTCTTGCTATTATTGCCCATTTGAACTAGGAGTTACTCTATGAATGTAAAGACTGCATTTTCTAATAGATACTGTATTTTTTAATAGATAACTAGACGAAGAGATTTATATGGATCAACCAAAAGGTTTTATGGTAGAAGGAAAAGAACACAAAGTTTTTAGCTTTAAATGTTTTATTTATGGCCTGAAACAATCATCTAGGCAATGGTATTACTTGTTTCACTAAGCTATTATTTTGATTGGTCTTGTGATGACCCAGAAAGATAATTGTGTGGATGTAAAAAAGGTTGAGAAAAAAGTTATTAACCTTTCTTTAGATATAGACAATATTTTATTAGCTAGAAATGATTTAAAGTTGATTATATTCATTTAAAAGTCGTTGTCCTCTATATTTGAGATGAAGGACATGGGTCATGCATATTATGTATTGGGAGTTAAGATCCAAAAGGATCAATCTAAGATATTTTTGAGTTTATCTCAAGAGAATTACATTAAAAGAATCTTAGAATGATTTTGTATGTGTAATTCTAAACTCATTGATACTCTAATTGTAAAGAGTCATGCTCTTAGTGTTAAACAATATCCTAAGACAAAGGAATAGAAAAAGCAACTAGTAAATGTTCTTTATTCAAGTGCAATTGATAGTCTTATGTATGCAATGATGTGTACTCGACCTAACATATATTTTGTTGTTGGCATGGTTAGTAGATATTAAAGTAATCTTGGTATTGCGTATTGGAAAATAGTTAAAGGATTTTTCAATATCTAAAAGGAACAATAAATCTTTCCTTATACTACCACGGTGGCAATCTCAAATTGATCAGATATAGAGATGTTGATGTATCTACTAATAAAGATGATAAGAAATCCACCTCAGGATATGTTTTATTTTAGGAGGTGGGGTCATTTCATGGTGTAGTATAAAGCAATCTATGTCTCCCTATCTATGATGGAGTTCGAATATATTGCTTGCGTAGCCACTGACTAGGAGGCCATCTGTCTTAGATGATTCTTGCATAGCTTGAATGTTACAATACTTATAGAAGATGATGTTATTATTTATTATGACAACACTTATGCAATAGCTTATGCAAGGGATCCCAAATATCATGGCAAATCAAAGCATATTGATGCCAAAAACCATTTTATTCATGACATCATTGCATAGGGTCAAATTTTCCTTAAGCATATCTCTACTCTTGAGATGGTTGCTGATCTATTTATCAAACCTCTCCTAAAAGACATCCTTCTTTGGCATATCAGAGGTTTAGGATTATATAGGATTTGATAAGCTTGTATTTTACATTATTGGACATTGTGGACCTTTTATGCATTAATGGTTCATGAGTATTCTTCTTGCATAATTATTGTTAATTTAAATTAGTGCACAATTTCATATTAAATGTAAATGTCACTAGGTAATGATTGTCATTCTCACACAAGAAATTGCCCTATCGTTGAGAAAGCAAATAGGACGAGATATATTCCTATCATAAGATGTATTTTTATAATGCTCATGATATGTTTAGCTCTTAGTGAGCTAACAAAGAAATATTTCTTGTTATTTTATGTCGCCTAACTTAGAGTTAAGATGAGACTTATAAGTAAAAAAATAGAGAGGTTCACATCTATATAAAGCCTCTTAAATAGCCGAATGTGAGAATTTCAAGAAGTCACTAGAAGAGTGATTATCTTAAGATACTGAGGTTAGGAGCGATTTTTTAGCTTTTAAGCCAAGGTTTGTATGGTGTATAAGCATGACATTCCTTGTAGTGGGAGCTTTACCATAGCATATAGTATCATATTGTATGTACATCGACCGTAAAAGGAAGTTATAGAATTTATCATTTCTCTATCATTGTGTGAGTCCTATAATTCTTTTATAAATCCATAATTATACCATCTAGAACTTAGAACTATGTCATGATGTGGAGATTTGATGTTGCTACTTTAGTATGTTATCCAAGAGCTATAAATCAAAAAGTCCAACGATGCATGTATAGGAAAACAATTAAGTCAAAATTAATTAACACAAGGGGCTAAGGAAAAACTATTTGAATGACCCTAATGATTTATGACTTATTGCCCGAATGATTATGTTAGATAAATATATTTGACATAGTCATAAGTACAAATACATATAATGAGAGTTCATGTGTAGCTCTTAATATTATCTAAGAGGGATCAAAGACGCTTGATCTAGTATGATTATTTAGTTTGGGGTATAAACGAGATATAGAGTTATAATGTTATGTTGATTTTTGATAGTGACTTAATATAACATCTTTACCTATGATTTTATTGTTTGGTCACACGTAACATTTCCCATATGAAAAGGAGAACAAAAGAGATACCTCATCATAAGAATGAGGTTATGGTTTAGAATGCATAATATGTACAAGTGAGAGATGTAGATGAATGTCCATATGGGTATTCTATTTAGACGATAAAGTCTAGCTTTATCAGGATTAAGTTTGGAGAGCCAACTTAATCTAAGACTCTTGTTTGAAAAAGTCATAATAAGCTTATAACTCTCCATCTATCTAAGGATACTAATGATTAATAGCTAGTGATCTCTCTGAATTATTTTTTTGTTAGTCAAAAACAGAAAACACTCCCTCTCACAATATATTTGTTTGTTCCCTATAGAACACCATCAAAGTTCTAAGAATTTGTAACATGTTATTTATTTAGGTGACTCTAGTAGTCATTTAAATAACGAGATTGATCCTTCTTTTCTTTTTTTTTTCATACAACATCAAAGAAGTTTTTAATTCAAATGGAGATTCTGGCTTGTAAATCTGGTATGTTACATTAACCTTTTTATTTAAATATACAAACAATATACATCTTTGTCTTGCATAAACTTCATTGATTTTATATGTATTTAAGATAGAGATAATTTTGAATTTTGAATTCACTTTCCTAACCAAATGTAATGTTTTCTTTTATTCAATACTTGTCCCTTTCATTAAATATTCCTCCGAATAAAAAAACTATCTAAAAAGAAAATTAATATGGGATATAAGATAACTGTATAGTTTTTAGATTGAGTGATTATTTTTTAAAAAAAGAATTGCTTTAAAGGAAATGAGGGGCTATGAAATACTTTTAGTTTTGAAACTGACAGTGTGCTCACTATCGAATAATGAAGAATAATTGTTTAGATTCTAAGTAGAACACAAATAATATTGGTAAGACTTGAATCTCTTAAAAAAATTAAATAAATCAAGGCGTGTTATTATTATTATTATTATTATTATTATTATTATTATTATTATAACCCAATATTTGCCCCCAATTCCAAAATATTTTCAAAAATCAAAAAAAAAAAACTTCAAAACAATTGTTTTCAATGCATTTCAATTGTTTGCATGTCCATTTTGTAATTTTCAACAATTTTATTTTGTTGATATCTTCTCAAAAAAATAAAAAACCCATAACTATATTTTCAACCCATTTTGACTATTAATGTGTTCATTTCATAATACTTGATTAATTTTCTTATTGAAGTGGCGTTAACATTGTCTTTTGAAAAAGAACCAAAACATAAAAAATACGAGAAAATCAAAATAAAAAGCCAAATAGACAAAGGATTAAAGTGCAAAAATAAAAATAAAGGATCAAGATAAAATGGAGTGGCTTGAGGACCAAGTAATCAACAAAGAAAATGACAAAAGTCAAGTGGGCTAAAGTGTAAAACAAGAGAAATGAGGGACCAAAACAAAATAAAGCTACTTGGAGACCAAGGTAACTACAAAGAGGATGACAAAATTTATGGGATATAAATACATGATTGAATTGTAGAGAAAAGGGGAGCCACCACACATGAAACCTAACCTTATCTCTCTCACATAAAATCCATAACCTCTTCTTTTCCACCAAAAACCCTAGCCACCAAGAGATAAAGAGAGAAAAAGAAGAGAAAGTATGCTGAAAATTAAGAAAACAATTATAGCCACAAGACAAAAGCAGAGAAAACAACTAACTCTCCATTTCTCACCAAGGTGACAACCCATCTCCCTCTTCACCATTTCTAGCACAACATCATATATTTTTCGAGCCCCTTTCCTCTATTTTTCTACCTTAGAACCACCCTCCAAACATCACTATACAACCTAGAAAACTTCAGCTATAACCCCTACAAAATAGCCTTGAAAACTCTATCAAAATCAGATCACTGCTCGGTTTTTGGGTCATTACTAGACATAAAGATAAAACATATGCTTAAAACTTTCATGAAGAGTACAAAACTCAATCCTACCATTTTAAAGCTCAAATCATAGCCAAAATAGAGAAGTCAAAATCTATCCAAAAATTCACTATAGCTCAAACCCTATTTCAAACACTGCTAGTTTTTTATATCATAATTAGAGCTACACACCTTGGTTTTAGGTTTTATTTATCTTGATGGAAAGATAAGACATATGTATAAAACTTTCATGGAGAGTGTAAATCCTAGTTCTTCCATTTTAAATCTCAAAGCATAGCCTAAATAGAAAAGTCAAAATCTATTCAGAAGCTCATTGCAGCTCAAATCATGTTTTAGTTTTTGGCCTCTATCTAGAAGTAAAACAAAAAAAGTAAAAGCAAACTTAGATGCATTGGAAATCTTAAAAGTAGATATAAAACATTTTTTTAAGGGTCCAACTCGAAATTATATGGTTTCAATGCTCTAAATCCAGCCATAAATTGTATAAGAAACAATAGTATTACTTCATAACAACAACAACAACACTGTCTAGCACTTACCCCACTATTCCAGCCCTTTTTCTTTCTAGTCAGCCACCCCTAATAGGTCCATTTCAAACATTAAACCTTTATTGAATAATTCATCTTGCTTTATTGATGATTTTAACATGTTTTATGGTGAAATTTGTAGGATTGAATAATTTTTGTTGTATTGATATTATTGCTTGAATGATGTTAGCTAAGTCCATAAATAATGCATCCTGTTTTACAATTGATTCGATGAGGTTTTGGGATTGGACAATGTTTATTAGATTGATATTTGTGTTTGAATGCATTTGGTCAAATCCATTAAATTTTGCATATTGTTTCATTTCATGTTCTTGGTGATTTCATTATTATAATTAAAATTGCAACATGTTTTTCTTTGTGTATGAATATGAATCTATTCAACAATATGTATTGACATGGACTTTTACTTCAAATAGTAGAAAATCAATACTCATTCATACATGCATCTATATAGGGTTTTGTAACTTATTTATAAAAACTCATTAAGAGTTCAACCCACATTAAAAGGCCTTAAAAAGGCCGACAAACCAAAACCCTTAAAAAATATATTCTTCTTTTTTGAAATCATAACAAAAAAATATTTTGTTATTCAAAAGTCATAATCAAGATAAATATACTCATAACAAAGTATTATTTTGAATATTAACAGGAAGTAGCCCTTCCTTTGAATTTTGGAATATGCTTTTATTTTGAGTTAATGTAATTTAATATTCATCGATGACACCTAAGTGTTTAACAAAAGTATTGGTTTCCTTTTTAGTCTAATATTCATCAATGACACTTGTTATAACCCAATTTTAGCTCGTTAGCTTTTTATTTAATTTTATAGGGGTTAAAATGTAAAATTAAAAGATTAAAGATTTATTTCGCAGAAAAATTTGATTTTTTAACTTGCACGAAAACTAGGGATTACAATGTACTTTTATAATTTTATCCTTATCATCAAGATAATGATAGATATCCGCTTTCAAATTTGATTCTTAATCAATTTCAAATGTCAAAGAATAGAATGAGTTTATTTGGAATTTTATTTTTCAAACGCGATGAGACTCTTACACTATAAATACAGATCTCAGCACATCCGCACAGGGAACCACCAAATTCATGTATGAGTAATATGGTAATGTGCTTATCTCTCTCACATAAAATTCATAACCTCTTCTCTTCCACCAAAAACCCTAGCCACCAAGAGATAGAGAGAGAGAGAGAGAGAGAGAGAGAGAGAAGAGAAAGTATGCTGAAAATTAAAAAAACAATTATAGTCACAAGACAAAAGTAGAGAAAACAACTAACTCTCCACTTCTCACCAAGGTGACAACCCATCTCCCTCTTCACCATTTCTAGCACAACATCATATATTTTTCGAGCCCCTCTCCTCTATTTTTTTACCTTAGAACCACCCTCCAAACATCACTATACAACCCAGAAAACTTCAGCTAGAACCCTTACAAAATAGCCTTGAAAACTCTATCAAAATCAGATCACTGCTCGGTTTTTGGGTCATTACTAGAGATAAAGATAAAACATATGCCTAAAACTTTCATGAAGAGTACAAAACTCAATCCTACCATTTTAAAGCTCAAATCATAGCCAAAGTAGAGAAGTCAAAATCTATCCAAAAATTCACTATAGCTCAAACCCTATTTCAAACACTGCTAGTTTTTTATATCATAATTAGAGCTACATACCTTGGTTTTAGGTTTTATTTATCTTGATGGAAAGATAAAACATAGGTATAAAACTTTCATGAAGAGTGTAAATCCTAGTTCTTCCATTTTAAATCTCAAAGCATAGCCTAAATAGAGAAGTTAAAATCTATCCAGAAGCTCATTGCAGCTCAAATCCTGTTTTAGTTTTTGGCCTTTGTCTAGAAGTAAAAAAAAGTAAAAGCAAACTTAGATGCATTGGGAATCTTAAAAGTAGATATAAAACATTTTTTTAAGGGTCCAACTCCAAATTATATGGTTTCAATGCTCTAAATCCAGCCATAAATTGTATAAGAAACAACAGTATTACTTCATAACAACAACAACAACAACACCGTCTAGCACTTACCCCACTATTCCAGCCCTTTTTCTTTCTAGTCAGCCACCCGTAATAGGTCCATTTCAAACCTTAAACCTTTATTGAATAATTCATCTTGCTTTATTGATGATTTTAACATGTTTTATGGTGAAATTTGTAGGATTGAAAAATTTTTATTGTATTGATATTATTGCTTGAATGATGTTAGCTAAGTCCATAAATCATGCATCCTATTTTACAATTGATTTGATGATGTTTTGGGATTGAGCATTGTTTGTTAGATTGATATTTGTGTTTGAATGCATTTGGTCAAATCCTTTAAATTTTGCATATTGTTTCATTTCATGTTCTTTGTGATTTCATTATTATGATTAAAATTGCAACATGTTTATCTTTGTGTATGAATATGAATCTATTCAACAATATGTATTGACATGGACTTTTACTTCAAATAGTAGAAAATCAATACTCATTCATGCATGCATCTATATAGGGTTTTGTAACTTATTTATTAAAACTCATTAAGGGTTCAACCCACATTAAAAGGCCTTAAAAAGGCCGACAAACCAAAACCCTTAAAAAATATATTCTTCTTTTTTGAAATCACAACAAAAAAATATTTTGTTATTCACATGTCATAATCAAGATAAATATACTCATAACAAACTATTATTTTGAATATTATAAGGAAGTAGCCCTTCCTTTGAATTTTGGAATATGCTTTTATTTTGAGTTAATGTAGTTTAATATTCATCGATGATATCTAAGTGTTTAACAAAAGTATTGGTTTCCTTTTTAATTTAATATTCATCGATGACACTTGTTATAATCCAATTTTAGCTCGTTAGTTTTTAATTTAATTTTACAGGGGTTAAAATGTAAAATTAAAAGATTAAAGATTTATTTCGCAGAAAAGTATGATTTTTTAACTTGCACGGAAACTAGAGATTACAATGTGTTTTTGTCATTGTATCCTTATCATCAAGATAATGATATATATCCACTTTCAAATTTGATTCTTAATCAATTTTAAATTTCAAAGAATAAAATAAATTTATTTGAAATTTTATTTTTCACACGCGATGAGACTTTTATACTATAGATATACATCTCAGCACATTCACACAGGAAGCACCAAATTCATGTATGAGTAATGTGGCGGCTAGCTGCCATGGATTTTAGGCATTGGAGATTTGAAACGAATGTTTGTTGGGCAGGAACATGGCCATTAGCGTGAGGGTTTAGGATTCAAGGATAACTAGAAGCAGTAATTTTTAGAGTTGAAGAAATCCTTGACTGCGTCTCTATCCTATAGGCTACAGCAGGAGCATGTCCATGTGGTGGTCCGTGTGAGTTGTGGGTCTTTGTGCAGTGAGGAACACGATAAAATTCGAAGTCAGGTTGGGTATGAGAGAACACCGGGGCTACTTGTTAGCCTCAAAGTACGGGTCAAACAAGAATGGATGGTGCCATTTTCTTACAATCTAAGCAAATCTATCATATCATATATATATATCTTATGAATTTCTGCTTTAATCCCCTCCAAAACTATATACCTTTCTCTCCTTTTCATCACCCACTTTGATATAACCTTCCTCAAAATCTCATCCTTCTTCATGTTGAATCAAAACATTTCATTATTCAAGGATTTGAACAGTTTTTGTATTTGGTACAGCAGTAGTTTCTCAATCTAATGTCAAAACTATTAAGAAATATCAATTACTTGCCAGCATCAGAGAGATGTACTAATTTTTGAACCCCCATAACTTGATTGATTCCATAGATTCTTAAGAAAAATTAAGAGAGATATGAATATTTCTCAATAGTTCTACATGTACTCGGATTTGGTGTATATATAGATCCTGTCCTTCAAATCTAACGAAAACCATCTTTGAAATTCCTTCCATCGAACTAAACACCCCTTTGAACACCTTTTGATTTGCCTTTATTTATTTATTTTCGCCAATAAAAAATGGTGATCATGATCCAGCAGTTTGAAGAAGTAGCATGTGCTTATTTAATTTAATTTTTTTAATGTATTAAACAGACAAAGAAATTCAATTGAGCTGTAATTTGAAGCAATTAATTAGATATCAGTCATTATTTACATGTTTGGAAGAGGATTCAGGATGTTATATCATTTCAGGATGTTGAAATAAAACAAGTTTTGCAAAAATTCTCTGGGATTTCAAATGGTAATGCTTTCTATTTATGATAATGTTGGTGAGATGTCTTCAATATTAGCACCTGCATGATCGATTGATCCTTGACAAAACCAAAGTTACTATTCACGAACTTGTATCTTGAAGGTGTTCAATCTTTTTCTATGATTGTAAATGACACTGCCGTAATTAAATCCCAGAAATCTTTTGCAACTCAAGTGTACAAAGTTTGTTAGAACAAAATACATATGTTTGTCGCTCGCACATTGCTCTATTTATTTTATTCCAGCTATTTGACCTATTTTTCATTACGGATTGTAAATATTTTTTTAAAAAAAACCTTGGGTATACAAGTTATTTTAATATGTTTTTTTATATAAAAAAATTAAAATATAAATCGAAAAACTTATCCAAGCATATAATCAAATAAATTAATAATCATCTATGCAAATTAACAAAAAAAAAACGTTGATAGAAATTACTGAAAGAGAAACTAGGAAAAAAATGACAAATGAATATAGTCAAGATATTTGATTTCACAAAATGAGATATGCATTTGTTTGTGTCAGCTGAATTTGTTTATTATAATCAATAAAAAATAACAGAAAAAGAAACATATATGAAACTGAGTCAATAACATAAAAGAAAAATAAATATTATGCAAGGTCAAACATATTAGAAATATTATTTCAAAAGAACTATTATTTTATAAAATAAAAATTATCTATTAAAAATAAAATAAAAATTATTCAAAAATTAAATACAAAAAAAAATTATATATTTTTTAAAAAGACTCTATCCAAAAAAGAACTACAAAACTCGTGGTCTAGGTCACGAGACCGGAATAAACCGATAAAAAAGAAATTGAAGATAACCCAAAAAAAGTTTCTTTTCTAAAAATAATGTAGAATGATGAAATCATAAAAGAAAAAAAAAGATCATTAACCATATTAACTTTTAAAACTCATGATCCATGTCATTAGATCGAAAGCATGACAAATGAAAAAATTGCAAAGCTCAATACTGAACAAATCAAACATCAAATGATGAAATGGGCAAAAAATTATTCACATAATTATAATAAAAGAATGAGGGTGAAAATTTAAACAAAAAAAAATTAGAGTATAACAAAAATTTAGATTGGATGGTTAAATTGAAAAGAAAAAAACTTTAACAAAAGCAAAAGGATCGAAATCAAAAGAATGAGGGCTAAATTGAAAAAATAAGCAACATAAACTTTGATTGAAGGATGAAATTAAAAATCAATAAAAACTTAACAAAAATGCCAAGAAAAAATCAGAAATCAAAAGAATAAAGAGCGAATTGAAAAAAAAAATATATGATAAATAATTATTTAAGAACTAAATAGAAAACATAAAAAAAAATTTCTAAAAGGGCCAAGAATGAAAATAAGCAATAAAAAAATATAAGGACTGAATTGAAAAATAAAAAGACAAGAGGACATACATACACTTTGTTTGGAAGAGATAGAAAAGAAGAAAGGAGAAAAAACAACTATTGACGACAAACCGCTCATCATCCACCATCACGCGACACACCAAGAGGTAGAGGATGTGGTGATGCTTCTAAGAACACGATTAAAGGCCAAGTTTGACCATCAGGTGGTGTCGCACGTGCTGCCCAAAAACCATGAACATTACTCATACACTAGCGCATATTAAGCACGCACCAACAACTTTTCGAAATAAAACATTAAAAATTAAACAAAAAATATTAAAAAGCCTCTCATAACACTAGAATTACAAATAAATCCGTGTGAAAGGACAAAAACACCCCTAAATGCATACCTTTTTTTTTTTTTTTTTACTTTTCCAAGGCAAAGACGTATTTTTATTATAGCTTAAGAAGAGAGAAAGAGAGAGAAAAAGCATTGATCAATAGCTCTATTTTTATTTTCCTTTGGAAGCAAATAAGTATTTTTACTATTTTAAATTTTGTGAAAAGATGAAAAAAAAAAACATTAGTCAACAATTCTAAATTTTATTTACTTTAAGGGTAAAAATGTAATTTTATGATGCAAAAAAAATTTCAAAAATAACTTAGATATCCTTGAACAATCTTTTATTGATCAATGAGCCATTGGAAATGATCAAATTGCCCCCAAAACCAAGGCCACTATTTTTTCTACTCAAGAACAAAATAGTAATTTCATTGTAGTACCTCATAGTAAACTTTGTCGATTACTACGATGAAAAGCCCAAACCTTTTATTTTGTTAAATGTTTTTGCATATTACTTTATGGATCATACAAAATTTAACAAAAATAATTTTCTACTCGAGCAATAATTGGAGTGTCTTTTATATAACAAAAATTAATAAGAAAATTATTCATACAAAATAATCCAAATAAATAGATCGAGTATGCGTCTAATACATGTATGGCATCAAACTTATATCGATGGTGTTTAATAATACTATTTGAGAATCTATGTTTTTAAGGTATTTTTCGAGTTGGAAATGATTGAGAAAAGGGGGTATTTTTATTTCAAAAATATTAGTGTAAACGACACATCATCTAGTTGTTGACAATGCCAACTTAGCAAAAATATATATATAAATGAGCCAAACACGTTAATCTGCCCTTATTTTTTTGGGTCACAAGCAAGTCTATCAGGCTTATACTTAATCTTGTATTAGTATATTGAATTTTTTAATATTTTTTAATGCATATAATTCTTAATTTATTTAATTAGACATAAAAATTAGATTTTTTTTAATAGACAAATATATTTTTTTTCAACTTTTAACATATATCTTAAATAACAATTTCACTGCAATGACATTTTTTATACATTTAATACTTTTTTTCTAAGAAAAGGATAACAATTTCTTTACCGATGTGAATCAAAGGAATAAATCACTATCTCAATGGTATATAGTGATAACAAATACTAAGGTAGGAATCACAACTTGTTACATAGAAAAAAAATGACAAAACCCTTTACAATAATAATGGTGAATAACAATCTTTCTGGTAACAAATAGTTTTTCCATGAACAAGGTCAAAAGCTCACTGAAATTTCTCGATGATTCTATTGAACTTTATTTTAGTATCTTTTTTGTCCAATTTACAGTACAATATTTTTATCTCTTTTAATCAAATTTAATTCATAGATATTAATTTGGACTTACGACTCATTACAAAAAATAATTTTAATACCTCTATGAAACATGTTCAATACTCATTCCGTTACTCGCTCATAAATTGCTTGCAAATTAACAGTCACCTTTTTCTCTAAAATAGAGTATAAAGAAACAAGAATGCACACCCAAGAGAGCTTATATAGGACATCACTTGACAAAACCCTAGCAGGTCTTACAAATAAAGAAAGTAAGAGTTCACAACAGGATCTAATATCATGTTCTAATGTTAAAGCCTATATAATCTCACAATTTACGTTATTTCATGAGTGAGCATTTTAAAACAAAAATAATATGCTGAACAATATGGTTTAAAATATATTTCTTGATAGTTAAAGTGAAGTGTTGCTAGAGAATCATACACATAAAGGAAATTAATTAAGCAGCATTATAATACAATAAAAAGGTAGAGTATATATATATATATATATATAATCTCAAAACGGGACTAGCAGACTCAAATGGTTTGGACGACTAGAAAATTATCAAATATAATTGAAAATACCGATAGAAAAATTATCATCGATAAATTATGATGATACTTACTGATAGAAAATAATGTCACTATTTTCATAGGTATTCACCGATTGAAATGCTTCCATCAGTCAATACCAAAAGAATTAGAAGTATAAGTCAATGAATAAAAAAAAAGTAGCCATTCCTTCGTTATTTTTATTGGAAAATATGACATGTCAATATTATAGACGAAATTACTAATAAAAAGTTGAAAACTAATCGTTGCTAATATCAGTCAGGAAAACAAACGGTAATATTTAAGTTATAAAATCTCAGAAGACCCCCCATTTCCCCCTCCCTCATTTCTTCTTTTTCTTCTTCTTCTTCTTGCAGAAAACAACACTCTTTCCCTTTTATTTTGTCATAAATCAAGCTTTCATCATCATAAGTCCAGTCACCCCAATACTTAGCCTGTCAATATCCCTGTTCTGGTTCAATTTGAATTAAGATTCGCCACATCAAATAAGCAAACCTACCTATTTTTTGTTGTAACCTTTTTTATGTTAATATTTTGACATTTTTATATAGTATTACGTAGTTTGTTTATGTGTTTACTTGTTTTATAGCTTTTTCTTATAAAAAATTTTTGTATGAATATATGATTTGTACATGTTAAGGTTTGTTTGGAATTTTGAAAAACTGTATTTGTTTATTATTTGATGGTATTGTGTTTGATTTTATAACTTAGGTGTTTTATAATGAAATAAATAATAAGTTATTTAATGGGTATGTTTCACATTTTGTCAATTTTATTATTAAGTTGAAGATTTAGGTAAATTTGGAGGAATTTGATTTTTTTGAGGAAAAATTGATAATCATTAAAAGGCACTATTAAAATAGATTGAATAATTTTAAATTCAACCAATGATGGCTAATTAACTCGGTACCGATAATTTGTTTAGTTTACATTATTAATTAATACATGTTGTCATAAATATTCTATATATGTTTCATATAAGTAATGGATGATCATTTTTTGGATATATTGAGTTTCACTTGAAGGGTTACGTAACATGGATTATTGTAATGGGGTTAAGGGTTTTATTAACTACGTGCTATCTATCCAAAAAATATTAGTGGAGGCGGTATTAAATGTTTATGTAAGAGGTGTAAAAATAAAAAGTTTTTCGATCCAAATGTTGTTACAATGCATCTTCTACAAAAAGGGTTTGCGGAAAAATATTTATGTTGGTTTGCACATGGAAAACCCTATAATCCTTCAAAATCATGGTAGAAAGAATGATTTGATCAACTTCTAGTTCTAACAACATGTATAGAGTTGTATATGATAATAGTAATTATTTTAAGAGTATAGTTATTTATAGATGTAATAAGAATGAATTAAAGTGATGCAGGTGAATGTTCAATTGTAGATGAAGAACCAAATGCAAATGCAACTAGTTTTTTTATCTTTTAAAAAATTCTAACGAACCATTATGGGATGGGTAAATTATTGGTTGTTACACAGGTGTTCACCATCAAGTCAAATCATGGGTTTAGTGAGGTCGGTTATGAAAAATCATCAAATGGGCGGGGAGCATTTTACTTGAAGGGAGTAGACTAAAAGAAAACTTATATGCTACTAATTCCAACCCTTTAGCCTAAGATACAAGAAAATTGACATGTGTCCAAACTTCTGAAAATTGCACTATCTAGAAAATATAGATTTGACAGAGTGAAGAACCTGTTGGCATGTTCAGTATAAACTCAAAGCTGGTAGGGGAAGGACTTCTTTACACATTGAAAACTGAGATACTTCTCAATCTTTCCTAGACTATAAAGGTTATTCATATCTCCAAAGATAGATAAACACATGACATGACATCATTCACATGATGCGTTAAATGGAGTCACGGTATACCCTTATAATGGTGAAGCCTGCAAGAAGTTTAATTGGATCCATCCTTAGTTTTCAATAGAACCATAGTACATACATCTTGGTTTATGTACAAATATATTCAATTCATTTGAGTCATTTATTACACCCTATTCTTGTCGGTCAGTGATACTCACGGCTTAGAACTTACCATTAGGGATGTGTATGAGGCTGAAATTCATATTTTTATCTATAGTCATACCCAATCCTAATACTTCGGGTAGGAATATAAATGTTTATCCTCAATCACTGATTAATAAGTTGAATCAGTTGTGGTTTTTCAGGACTTTGACGTATGATGTCTCAAGAAAACTAAATTTTCAATTGAAAACAATTTTGATATGGACTATCATTGATTTTCCTACATATAGGATGATTTTTTGTTAGAGCACACATGAGAAATTAACATGTTCATACTATATGGAAAATAATAAAGCCTTCATATTAACAAATTGTGGTAAAACAACTTTTTTTTATTGTCACTGTAGGTTCTTGTCAACCGATCATAAGTACAAAAAAAATAAAAATGACTTCTTTGTAGATAGAGTTGAAAGGGATGTTGAACCTCTAGTACCATCAAGTAAAGAATTGTATGATGTGATCTCGCAATACAGGGGAATTGTGTTTACTTTTCAATTTGGTAAGCAAAAGTTTTCTAACCTAATCTAGATAAAGTGAAGTATTTTTTAGAAACTTCCTTATTGAAAGACTAATCCTCTCCTCCATAATCTAGATGTCATGTATATTGAAAAGAACATATTTGAAAATACTTTTAACACGATGATGAATATAAAAGGAAAGACAAAGGACAACATGAAAGCTAGAATGAATATACCTTTGTTATGCCACCATAAGAATATGGATTTGGTTTATAATGGGTCACGAGTTACAAAACCTAAAGCTAGTTTTTTCGTAGACAAGAATGCACAGTTATTAGTCTATCAATGACTTAAAAGTCTATGTTTTCCTAATGGATATACTTCAAACATATCTAGATTTGTGAATTTAAAGGATAACAGATTGTATGGAATGAAGAGTTATAATTGCCACGTGTTTATGCAAACATTCATTCCATTTGGTTATCAGGATTTATTGCCAAAAAAGAAGATGTATGATGCACTCACGAAGATCAATCACTTTTTTAAAGATATATGCTTTAACAAGTTGCACCCCAACACATGGAGAAGTGTGAGATGAATATCGTCTAGACAATCTATAAACTTGAGATGATATTTCCTTTATCCTTCTTCGACTCAATAGAGCATCTACCCATATATTTACTGTTTGAGGCGAAGGTTATGTTTGATATAGATGGATGTATCCATTCGGGAGGTCACATGTGCATCCTAATTAAATTTTTATTATCTTTTTTCTTAATTTCAAATATTCATTTAATTCCATGCAGATACTTGTTCAACTTTAAAAAAAAGTTAAAAACAAGGTCGATATTGAGACTTCGATATACGGGGCTTATATATTGTTGAAGATATATCAATATATATCTCGTAATATTTTGAGCCTTACTTGAGAAAAGTAATCAATTGTGTTTCAAGACATGATGATGGTAAGAAAGTGTTTTCAAGTTTGAATTTATCAATATTTTCCCATCCCAAATGACCTTTATCAAAAAACACAATAATGGAAAGATACTTGATAGAAATCAAATTTAGACATGCACATAATTACATGTTATTTAACCGCAATAAATTGAGACCTTTTATTTAATAAGTACAATATTAACATGTTAGTTTTAAACTGGTAAATTAAAGAATTTCTCGTAGGCAACATCTCATTTTTTACTATCTTAAAATTCACATATGATTGAATCTTAAATTCTTCATTTACAAGATGAACAATTTATCATGTGGTTCAAAACACATATTAGCAGGTCTTAATAATTCTTAACTCTTTCAATACTTAGTTTTATTATACTTTTCTCTTTAATTGCTAATGGTTGTAATCATGTACCAAGTTTATCAAATGAGAGGGAATACTAGTGGTAGTTTGAATTTAATATGTTTGGGTCCTGAAAGAAAGGTCAAGTGCTATAATGAGTATTTCATCAATAGATATGTCTTTCATACTAAAGAGTATAGTTAGGGTAGAAAAACCTATAATATTAGAGTTTGTGTTAAGGGGTCAACTTCTAATGAGTTTGAAGTCAATTATTATAGGAAGTTAGAAGAGGTGATTGAATTGCAATATTATAATGAGAGTAATTGATTTGTTTTATTCAAATATTATTGGTATGATACCACTAATAGAAAAATTAGTGTAGATTCCCACCATGGTTTGGTTAAAATTAATATAATAACTACACTTCATAATGTTAACGATGCCTTTTTTTCTCCAAAAAATACCAACAAGTTTATTACACATACACTTTTTTTTATATAGTATCATTTTAGGATTGATTGGTTATCCATTGTGAAAACCAAATTTAGGGGTCGTGTCCAAGTTGTTCAGGATGGTAATGATAAAATAACTACAAGAGACGATATATTTCAACTTGATGAATTAGTTGATCCATATTGAGTTGTTCCGTCTACCAACTTAGAAGAAAATTTAATTTTTTGTGTAACTGAGAATCTTTTTGTTGTTGTTAACATCAGGGACTTAAATGATATATTGAGAACTAATAGACATACATAAATTGATAAAGATAATTATGATGGATATGATGATGATGAAATTGAAGAAGAAGGAGAAGGAGAAGGAGAAGACAATTATGATTAAAAAGATTTTGAACTGATTTTATATGTAAAACATTAATGTGTAATGAAATTGACTTTATTGTAATTTTTATATTTATTGTTGCTTTACAATGAACTATTAACATATGAAATGTTTATTGTTATGGTTTTATTACTATGTTATTGAACATAATTTGTGGTACTATGTTATGATTTTATTGTATTCACAGGTTGAATATATATGAAATACAAAAACAATGGGGAAAAATTATTTTTTTATAATGATGGAAATATCGATGGACTAAGTCTCTTAGAAAGTTCTGGAGAGTTGAAAAAAATTACAGAACTTTCCACTGAAAATTACAGACAGACTAAGTCACTCGGAGAGTTCTAAAGAGTTTGAAAAAAATTACAGATAACAATTCATTTTTTCGATCAAAACTTTGAATATCTTTCTTTTAATACATTTTATTTATTAAAAATAGGGTTATTTCAAGACAAAATGATAGCTAAAGAAAAGTTGCAATTTTTTACTGCCGAGTTATGATTCCTAAAATTGAAAACCTTAAGAAATTCAATTTAGTTTTTCAATCTCTGTAATTGAGGGTTTATAAAATGTTTTTACCATTATATAACTAAATTAGGCATGTTTAAGTGGAAATTGATCAAAACCTAAAAAAAAAGTAAAGGGTGTGGAGATGTGAGGTTTTTGCATTGTTTTTCTTATAATGTTATTGTTGTAAGATGGTGATACTTATTAAAAAGGATTTGTGTATATATATATAATCTTGTATGTTGGTTAGATGTACTAATATCTCTTTCCTTCTTTAACTTCTTGTATATAATTCTATTTTTTCATGTGCGTGGTGTGGTTATGAATTGAGTCTCTCCAATAATAGCCTCGAGGATCTTATATGAGATAACAATACCTCTTTAGAGTTGTATATATTTTATGTCCTGCTGTGTAGTCTAACTGCCATTTGTTCATAATTGGACTACCAAGAACTTTAATTATTTGTTAATGTTGTCGTGGCATGTGTTAGTTTAATGTTTATTGGATTCTGATTATCATTCTTTTGTCATTTGATGGGTTGTTTAGAAATTTGCATGTACTGAATACAGAATTTTCCTGTTCTTTTATCTATTTCCTCTAGTTTTAGAAAACCTAAAATTTATTATGGTCTTAATGGTTTGCCATTTGAAGGGATGTGCCTGCATATGCCAGAAAACATATATTAACAAGTATATAAAAATATGTGTTTTGAACTTAGGATGGATTTTCTTATGGTGAAGGGGAATGTCTTCTTATGTTTTATGCAATTGAATGACTCGACATACCTTAATAGTTATTAAACAATAATTGACCTTTAAAACCAAAAAAAAATATTGAACTAGTGTCTAAGAGATGTTTATTTTTCTAGTTTCATGCATTTTTTGTTATTTAAGGTTCATATTCCTCAATAGTTAGTTTTATTTTTAAATTAATTTTAGCAATTTGAGAGGAGGGTTTGATGTATTAGTTATGAAATTAGTGATGTTATTGTTTTTAATAGGATGATGTGAAAATGATTCGTGGGAATTTATAGGTTTAGGTTAAATGAGAGTAATTTTGAGGTTCTTATTGTTTTGATGGTTTAATTGTAAAATATATTAGGATGTTAATAAGCTAATTAAATTTCATAGGTTGTTGTTTAATTTTAGTAATTTGATTATTTAGGTTATATGGGAAAAAAAACATTTCTGGAATGCCTTTTTTTTGTTTATTTTTATTTGCAACTTGCAATTGTCCATACAAATTTCAAAATAAATAAAGTAAATATTAATTATAAATAAAATCAACTAGTTTGTGGCTTTATTTATTGATGCGTATTTATAGGTTTTAAAATTTTAGATAATCTCCTGTAGAGTGGAGGTGCTGCCAATTTTTTTAAAAAGAAATAGGATATGATAATAATTTTTTAAGTTTTTATCAAATGTGTTTAGATAACAAAGAAAAGGTCATTAGAGAGTAATATGGACATGAGTTGCAGCTAGTTTTTCTGGCAACACTTCCGATGACCATGAGTCACTAATTGTCGACCAAGACAAGGCCCCTCAAACATAGGCACCCTCTCTCGACACAGGCTCGTCGAGTGCAAGGGTGACTCGCAAAGGGGTGTCATTTATGAGCAAGATATATACACTGGGAAGTATATTGCTCATTAGAAGCCCGACCATAGTATATGAGTTTGTTTTCCTTTCCTACATGATAAAAAAAATAAAACAACAATGAATAATTTTTTAATAATTAATTTCAATGAACAAATGGAAATTCAGGTTTATAAATATAGAAGTTTGTGATTGATGCGTGGAAGTTCCTTTGATTCGATGGAGTCATGTTTTCAAAAATCATGAATGGAAGTATATGATTGATGCATAGTTCAGAAAATTCAAGGTTAGTATATACATAAATAGTTTTTTTTTTAATTTGGTTAGTTGTTTAATTTTAATAAACTAATTATTTTATGAAATTGACATGTAAAGAAAGATTTTACTATTTCCAGTCGAGTGTGGGAGAATCATAATGCCATTAGGTAGGATTGAATTCAAATTGTGATTTTTTAATGTTATAATTTTATTTTTTGTAATATTAACCAATAATTTTTTTATATGAATCAAGTTGCATGATTTATGGCACGAGGCCCATAAAAATCAAAGAAATATATGCCTTATAAAGGTCTTCCAGGCTAGGAAGACGTGGCCATGTGAGAGGATTTCAAACCTCCACACGTCTTAGAGGGTATCTAGGATGCTTATATCCATCTCGTGATGTCTAAACATTTCTTATAGCGATCGCAGTCCGGTACAAAGAACCGGACCAAGAAGATTCATTGTTCCATTACCATACACACTAGTCGATACATTCCATTTGTTTCGTATACAAAACAGATGGTAAGATTTTGTTTTGCGAGATACTTTTTTTAAAAACAAATTGTTGTATTATATGAAAATGTTTAACTAACAATAGCTTTCTTTTGCAGGCTATGGTGCTTGGACACGATCCAAAACCAATGAAGCTTTTTGTTGAAATTTATGTGTGAAATGAGAACCGTTGAAAATAGATGCAAAAGCTTATGGATAGCCAAACTTAGAAGTTCATGGTAAGTTGGATATCAACAAAAAAAATTTAAGTTATTTTTTTTTTAATTTCCTGACTTTTGTTTTCTTTAGAAAACATATAACACTTAATTGCATGAGTGATGCAAGGACAGTACTTCGACCCATCCGGGGCACGATCCAGATTTGTGGTTGGAGGCTTCATCTAACAGTGGACCCGATAGAAATCGAGTTTATGATATCTCCAACACTACGACCAAGGATAAATGGATGGGTCGTAGTGTATTGACTATTGGTAGGACACTATTGAGATCGAGCTAGCAATCTTCAGACATCCAGGCAATTATACGAGAACAAGTTAAAGCTTAGACACCCAACTTAGTGTTAAGATGACCCAACTTAGGTATGAGATAGCTGGCCTAAGGGATAAAGTGAATATCCTCGAGCAGCTGTTGGCAAACCCTCACTGGTATATGTGGTCAACCTCGTCGCCCTCCTAATTCCAGCAAAGATCTGTTCTCACCTCCTCCTTCAGCTTTTGTCCACTAGATAAATTGTAGTCAATAATATTTTTTAAATTAATAATAAAGATTTGGTTTTTTTATTTTATTTTTATTTTATTTTAATTTTTTTGTATTTTAAATTTTAATATTTTTTTAAGTATTAAATAAATATTGACAGAATTACCGACATAATATAAAATATGAATAGAATTACCAATGAACTATGTCCCTTAAAAAATTTGAGAGAATTGAAAAAAAATTACAAGAACTTGCCACTGAAAATTACATATAAAATTACCGATGAACTAATTAAGTCCCTCAGAAAGTTTCAGAGAGTTAGAGAAAAAAATTATAGAACATGTCATTATTAGATATAATTATGTGACGGTTACATTAAGTCGGTAATATGTATAATCACCTATGGATTTACTTATGAAAGTAATGCCTATAATTTTTTTTTCGTACTATTTTTATTTGTAAATCTATTAATAATTATATCACTACTAGATTGACCAATAAAATAAAAATTATCGACAATATATTTTTGGATGATTTTTTTTATTTATGATTCCATCAATAAAATTAGTTTTGATTGAATCATTGTTTAAACATAGATAAAATGTGATATATAATATTCTGGTAGTGTTGATGTTTACAAGTAATCATCTTTCATAGAAGAGATTGCTGCAACTACACGGCGACAATGATCGATATTAATAAAAATTGATTTTCTGAACTAGATCCCAAGATATGATCTTTTCAGAGTGGAAGTGGGTCGTCCTTGATTGTCACAAGAAGCTAATATATATATATATATATATATATATATATATATATATATATATAAGGCCAGTGGCTTTAAACTAATTAAGTACAGTTCATGAGGAATTAATGATGCCTCATCCTTTAATTTTTTTTCTTTAATTCTGCTCTTGATCAAGTCTCTAATCTATGCTTAAGTTGGAATAATTATTCGACAAAAACATGAGCAATAAAAAAAAAGAGTACCTAGACAAGCAAATTAAGACCACATGTAGCCATGAAAGCATATTGACCTTAATAAGCAAGAAGCTTTGTATATATATATAATTATCCTCTCTCATTTCAGTCTCTGATCCACTCATATGTATCCCTTTTGTCTATTTCTTTTGAGTATTAACTTAAACTCTGGTCCGCTTTAAGCACTGTCTCCTCTTATTTTTCCTTTCTTCTTCCCTTCAAACCCTCACTCTCTCTGCGCCCAATTTCTCATCCGTAAATTTAAAATTTACAGAGAGCATGCCTGAATGTCCAGAGAAAGGTAAGAAGTACAAATGTCTATGTTTACATCTCTAGATCGATCCCTCTCTCTCTTTCTCTCTCATGTAAAATTAATCCATTTTGTCCATGTAGCGTGTACTTATCTGATCAGGTGTACTGATTTGATAACCCTCCCTTCTTGCTTACTGTACAGGAAGAGATTTGATGAGTTAGGCAAGAAGATCAAAAGAGAATCAGATGCCACTTATCAAATGGGAAGAAGACACATGCTGGGTCCTCCTGGAACCCTAAATACAATTACTCCTTGCGCTGCCTGTAAGCTCTTAAGAAGGAGGTGTGCACAAGAATGCCCATTTTCTCCATATTTCTCTCCACATGAACCTCAGAAGTTTGCTTCTGTTCACAAAGTTTTTGGTGCAAGTAATGTCTCAAAGATGCTGATGGTAAAACCCTTATGCCCTAACCAATTATAAATATTGTTTCCCTGAATATTGATTAGCGTTTGCAATTATTCGCGCTTCTTGTTCCTGATTCACATGCTTTCTTCAATTATATGATCTGCTTTTGGATTATTTTTCAGGAGGTGCCACAGAACCAAAGAGCTGATGCAGCTAATAGTCTTGTTTATGAGGCTAATGTGAGGCTAAGAGATCCAGTTTATGGGTGCATGGGTGCAATTTCAGCTTTACAACAGCAAGTTCAATCGTTGGAAGCCGAACTTAATGCAGTAAGGAATGAAATACTGAAATACAGATATAGGGAAGCAAACATAATTCATTCTTCTCATGTAGCTTTGCTTTCCTCTGGGGCTGTTTCAATTGCTGCACCGTCACCAGCCCCCTCTACGCCACCGCCCCCAACAGCATCGCCCCCTCCTTCTTCCTCATCTTCCTCCATGTACACTCAACCGACAAGTAGTGCTGCTGCAGATTATAGCACAACTTCGACTGAAAATGTCTCCTTTTTTGGTTAATATTTATATTTCGAGACAGAAAATAAAACAATTATTTCTTTATCATGAATCAGGTTGAACAATAAAAAGAAAAGGAAAAAATAGATATATTTTATTGCATTGGGGTTGTTCAATTAATTAATTATTTTTTAATTGCAATCCAAATACTTGATTCAAGTCTACAAATATATATGTCATGCATTTAGATAGCAGGTTTCTTTCATCTCCTCTCATAAATTGAATTTCATGCTTTCACTTCTGTATCAGCCCTCTTCATTCAAAGGCTACATATCACTAGTATACTGAATCAAACGTATTGTACAGCAGCCAATACAATTTCACGAAACCCCTTCCATAGATGCACCATCAAGAAAATTAATGCCCTAGCTATATATATTACTGAATATGTTTCTTGAGCCTCCTTGTTACTTCAAATATTCACTTTTTTTTCTTTTTAACTCCACATTTGATTAAAACCCTAGCTAGAATCAGCGCTGTGAACAGTTATAGATTCAAGGTAAAAAAGTGAGCTAATTACTTAATTTGTTGATGAGTTGCTGAGTGTGTTGGGATTCGAATTTAATGAGTGAACTCAATTGCTAGCTGGATTCCTACCGACAATTTTGGCACATGTAAATCTGTACTAGTGAAGGATCTAAAAGTTGCTTGGAGTTGGGGAGACAAAAGGTATGCTTTTGATCATTCCTATGAGAGTTAATCAACTCATGTTAATGGTTGTTGAAATTACGGTCATAGTTATTATTAAAAATATATTAAAATAATATTTGTTTTATATTTTTTAAAATTATTTTTGATATTAATATATTAAAATGATTTGAAAATATTAAAAAAATTATTTTAAAATAAAAAAAAAATCAAGTTTTTTTTAAAATACTTTCAAAACGTTAAAAAAAATATTCAATTTTCTATTTATGCTAGGCATTCTTATTTGGTTGTTTTGAGGGTAATTTAATACAATGGAGCTTAGTTCATGTTGCTAGTTTGTGAAGCAATAATGTGTAGTCGATGGACATTAGTTTTGGCAGCTATATTATTGTTTTGTCAATGTTAGGTTTCTTTGGCCTGTAGACTTCAGCTTCATTAATCTATTGCTTCTATTTTGTATGTAAGATATATACCTCTTTTTTATTTTTATTTTTATTTTTTTTCACCTCTTCAGAAATATTTATTACCTTTCGTTCTAGCTCACTATACATAACAAATCAGTGTTGTAGATAATATAGAATGTAATTAGCCTCTCTCATTCTAGTCTGGTGAAGTCGGAGATGTGACAGAATCTGGTCTCGTCGTGGCATGGTTGCTTGAAATAGCAGCATCTTACCTCTTCCTTAGTAACAACTCTCCTAGATTTGCCTTGGCCATGTTAGCAAATAACAAAGCTATCCCCATTCTCCTAAAATATCCCAAAATCTCATCTTTCTCCCTTCATACATCATCGGAGGATGACGACTCTGCTTTAGAAACATAGGAAGGGATTTAAAATAAATTAATTTAGTAGAGAAACTATCTCATAGAAACATAAAAAGACTAACTTTGAAAGAGAAACTGATGCGAACCCTAACAAAATTTAATGGAATTCGCAACCCCAAGATCAATCTAATCCAAGTTTGTTGAGATTTGAATGAGCTTATCACAATGGAAGATTTGCTCCAAGACAACAAGATTATAAACCAATTCGATCACAATGCCTACACCTGGAGACGAGCAAATAAAATATAAATTCACAACAAATAATGGTCAACTCTTTGAAGATTTGAAAGTTCAATTGAGAACCAAGATTGAGCAACCAAAAAGTCGGCTACAATGCTTAAATTATCATCAAAAGTCTGATCTGAAATTATTCTTAAAGAGTATTTAAACTTCAAGCCAAAACCCTAGTTTTCCTAATGGGTCTCACATAAACTCAATTTAAATAATAATCAACCCAAGTTAAAACTAGCCCAAACTAGTTAAAATAAACAAGTCTAAAACCCAAACAAAATGTCTCCTCTCAAAATAAATAAAGTTTGATAGCCCAACTAATTAAATAAAACAAGTTTGTTGTTTCCGCATTGTTTGGCAGCAACAAAACCCAACTTAAAATGGATGGTTCTCTCTCGTCGTAATGAATTAGAAAGCGTGCCATATACCGTTGGAAAGGTATGGAAGTCTAGTTGTCAACCCAACTAGAATCACATAAAAAATCGATCTGTAGATCCATTTATGACCAAAAGAATAACTAAAGGTCAAACTGTCCGAATCTAGTCTTCTTCTCCTTGTGTAATGGTCTTGATTCCACCAACAAACCCCTCTTGAACATGAATCAGATTAATCAAGGCTTGCTCTTTATTATTACAAATCCTCTTGAAGCTTATCTTAGCCCATGTATCTTGAAGAAGTCCATTGAAAGCTTCTTTTGAACTTCTTAGCCCTAAGCCTAGTAATTGGACCAACTGGAACCTCCAATGGATCCTTTGATGGTTGGATCATATCATCCCCTCTCTCCTCAAAAGAATTCGACCTCGAATCATCACCTACATTAAACAAAAAAAGATCAGAAATATTAAATGTGGCATGAACACCATACTCACTTAGTAGATCCACTTTGTAGGCATTATCATTAATCATTTCTATGATCTGATAAGGACCATCTCCTCAAGGCATCAACTTTGATCTTCTTTGTTCATGAAACCTTTCCTTCCTCGTATGCACCCAAACTCAATCACCTGGTTCAAATCTCACCAATTTTCATCCCCTATTGGTTTTGTTTGCATATTATTCATTCTTTTCTATTTGTTGCCGAATCTTTGCATGGAGATCTTTCATCACCTGTGCTTTTTGATTACCATCAAGACTAACTATTTCATCAACAAGAAAATGAATCAAATCTAATGGTGTCAAAGGGTTAAAACTATAAACAATCTCAAATGGTGAATAATCAGTAATAGAATGCACACTACGATTATATGCAAATTCAATGAATGACAAACAATCTTCCTAATTTTTAAGATTCTTTTGAAGCCCTTAACAATTAAATCAAAGTTCGGTTAACAACTTCAGTTTGGCCAAAAAGGTGCCTAAAGGTTGTTAGTAGTCTTTTTAAATCACAAAATTATGAATAACCAAATTCCACAGAACTTATGGTTTTCATACTAATGTGTAAATCATATCGTTATGCCTCAAAAGGTGCCTAAAGTGGTTAACAGACTTTTTAAAGCACAAAAATACGAAAAAAAACCTTATTAAATAAAAAGTTTTTGCACCGCCAAGCAAAATCATACTTTGAGCCCCTAAAAGGTGCCTAAAGGTTATCGATGAGGGGTTTTAAAAGCACAAAAGTGCAAAAAATCCAATTTCATAAAATGTATGGTTTTTGCACAAGTATGCAAAAACATATCGTGAGACCCCACTAAACATGGCTAATAAGCTTTTTAAAGCATAAAAGTGCAAAAAATCCAATTTGGTTTTCAACAAGTATGAAAAAACATTTTGGGATGCCCTAAATGTTCACATAATTATGGTTTTTGCACAGGACATGTAAAAAAATAAATAATATACTACATGTATCCTACCACATATAGCCTTTTGAAATCTATTTTTTAACTAGTCATACAATGAGACAAAAAAAAATATAAGAATGAAAACGAAAACGAATAAAATCATGAAAGAAAAATGTACTTTTTTTTAATCAAAATTGTCTTTTCTTATTCTTGTATTTGTGCATAGTTCGAACAAAAATATGTGTTTTTATAAGCAATATAGTTCATTAAAAAAAAACACAACAACAATGAAAAAAATATTTTTGAAAACTATAATGATTTGAACTTTAATTTGACAGTGTAAACCCCGGGAAAAATAAAGGTTGCTTAAATTGCAAACTAACTACATGGGAAATAAAAGTGAAGAAATTTATGCATAGGGTTAAATAAAAACAGGAATTTATAAATTTTTGGATATAAATTGCAAGGCGAAATAATTCGAGACGTTATAAATTAACCTGGTAATATTGAGGGTTGGATTTAATTGAACAAAATAAACTAAACGAAAAGTTCTAGAGTGGAGTTATAAGAAATGAAAAGAGGTATAGCTTGATTATAAGAAGAAAAATATATGGGGGCAAAAATAATACACTTAAAAGAAATGGAGCCTAAGTACAAATAAGAAAAATTATATAGTATAAATACTCATCTCCCCACCAAAAATCTGCAGCAACCAAAAGGAAAGAAAAGAGGGAGTTTTTGTATCCATTCTTACAAAATCAAGAGAGAAACACCAAAATTTCCAGAACTCATCCAAGATTTAGGGTTTATAGATGGAATAAATACTTGTGGGCAAGGGATTAACAAGAAAATTTGAACAAGAAGAGAAGAATGAGGGTCGGCTGTCATTAGAAAAAAAGAAGGAGGGAGTCGAAAATCTTCAACTGGTTGAAGATCGAAACCTTATTTCTTACCGGGTAAGGTATTCTAAACATAATCTTATAATTCATTTCAAATTCAATTATGAATTGATGTCTTATGTTGAATTATAGATTAGGGTTTTTAGACTTGAATTGGGGAAAAAGTAATAGATGTTAAAATTAAGTTAATTCATGTGTTGTATACATTAGGGGCATGAAACCATGATAATTTACCCAGAAAATATAATTTGTGAATGTTATGTGTGAATGGAAGGGGTGACAAATCTGGACAGGCTCGTCTCCCGACTTTCGGTGAGATTTCAGGTAAGAGGATGAGGGAATTAGGATCAGGTTCCTCTAGAGAAATTATAGTTTTAGATGTTGACTAACTAAGAAAATTGGTCTTGCTTAATTTAGAGCTATAGAACTCTAGTTATGGGTTACCAACCGAGACTGGGTCATGACAAACCCTATAGAGCAGTAAGTCTGATTTGTTGATGAGCAATTTTGATTGTCTTTGGGGCAGAACTGGGTTCTCCTTCTTTCAGAGGACTTGTAACCCCATGTCTTAGCTTTCTAACGCTACCAACCTCGCTTGAAACAGAGTCATAAAACTTCAGATAGAGTTAAAAATATGAGAGGAGGTTGAAATGAGACATTTGCAAAGAGTAACGGTTCAAAAGAGTAACAATTCGAAAGAGTAAGAGTTCAAAACAGTAACGGTTCGAAAGAGTAACAGTTCGAAACAGTAACAGTTTGAAAGAGTAACAATGTCAAATATAAAAAAAGAAATTATTGAAAGAAAGACATATTGGCTATTGATAAGGTTATTATAAAATGTATCCTTGAATGAGTAAAAATTATGAGATAAGCCTATGATTGCAAGAGGGACCACCGGAGTGGTGCAACAACAATAGCAGGGGAGCACGAGTAGAGCTTATACTGCAGGTAGGTGATCCGCACCTATATTTTATAGTTAAATTCCATGATTTAATATGTTATTGATGTGAAATATGAATTACCGAATGTTGGATATTATATGAAAGAAGGAAAGTTTGCGTAATGATGTCGATATTTTGGATAGTATTCTGAATGTATGTGTATTCGAGGTGAAAGGTTGTTGTGTGAATTGTCAAGTGATGAAGTTATCGCTGACAACGAAAATATGAGAAGTGTGATATGGGACGTGGACTAGCATACATTTAGTGTATGTTAGGATCCCGGGTAAGGGGATCGTCATGTTTGGAGTAGCATACATTTAATGTATGTTAGAATCCCGGGTAAGGGCATCCTCATGTTTTGACTAGCATACATTTAGTGTATGTTAGGATCTCGGGGAAGGGGATCACCTTGCATCGACTCCTACGAGGTGATGATGATACCAATGAAATTGGTATCGATAATGTGTTAAGTGGAAATAATCATGGTTGATCTTATGAAATCCTGAATAGAGGTTGATAATGGAAGAGGAAATGGTTTTTAGTAGTTGAATGAGAAAGAGTTTCCAATGAAAACCAGAAAGGAGAAGTGAAGAAAATATGAATGCATGTTTGTCTTTTTAAATTGTTGGATATTTGTGTTGTTATATTTATTGTGATATTCATGTTTCAATAATATGTATTTTGTTTCAGAATCATCGCATGTACGACAAGAGTATATCCTAGCTTATGTTCACTTTTTTTTAAGTCTAGGTTCTAGGGAGTATACCCTTGTATTTTGTAATATTACAACTTTTATACAACTTAATTTGTATAATCAATGTTTAAACTTGAATAGATAATCTTAACTCTGAATTTCATATGATTGTCTCCATGTATACATGTTTATCTCATTTATTTCTCTATAATGATATTTGTTATTCAATATATGTTATAAATATTATGGTTGTGATGACGATGATGTTTGTGGGATTGAGACCCAGGGAAATTGGGTTGTGATTGAGTTATGAGATGTGAAATATTTGAAGTGTAAACAGATTAAATATCAATAACTTGGGACTGCAAAATTTAATATGAACACCTTGCACATATATATAAATTAATTACTTTGTGTATCAATTGACATGAGATTGTTGCTTAATCCCGAATATGGGGATGTTACAGATAGAATATTCATGACCATAAACTCTAAGAAATTCTTCATAGTAGGTTAACATATAATAATTAATGAAACAATTTCTAACATTATAAAAATGTTATAATCTTATTCAAAAATAAATTCCAAATTAAATAGCAGTAATGAAATAATATCTTAAATATAAATTTAATTATTTTATTAAAATTAGTTTCAGTTAAAATCTAAAAAAATAATCATGAAAGGTTGTTTGAAAAGGGTGCTAGATAATATATAAAAAAAAATTTGTATAATCTTATTTAAAAACAAATTCAAAACTAAATGGTATTTAATGGAATAACATCACAAATATAATTCAATTATTTTATCTCAATGAAATTGTAATTAAAATTTAAGAAAAAACTAAAGAAAGACTTTAAAAAAAGATCATAAACACCTAAGCTAGAGTGGGTCAGGTGTTGGCCCATATTTCTCTTCTTTTTTTTTGTTAAATTGGGTAGGTGACATGTCATTTATCCAATTTGTTTTAAGAAAATTAAAGCAAACAAATATATGGTTCATTGGTAGAATTCTGAACACCTTAAGTGATTGGAAAGTTGAGGTCTGACTTTTAGGATCGAAAAAACTCATTTTCAATATTTTTTTTCACCTAAAACATATATAAAAAAAACATTCTAGATATGTCAATAAACTCGTTTCTAACTTCAAACCAGCTTTTAATTGTGTGAAAAATGAAAAATCAATCTGAATAAAAAAACATTGAGCCTCAATATACTTTTTTCCAACAAGATGAAGGGTAAAAAACACATTAATAAAACTCATTATCAAATAGAATTTATTGACACGAAAATCAACTTTTTTTTATTGTAGGAGGAAGTGGCCAATCAAATGCTTTCTTTCTCCTCCATTATTTATCAGCGACTTTATTTCTTCTTTTTTAAACTCAAGGATCTAAACATGAACAAAATGAAGTTTTGGACCAAAACTCAAAATAATAAAACTAAAGACCTTAAAAGAAGTCAATGAAAAATATGTGGACTAAATTGTATTTTTCCATGTTAATTTGTTGCACCACGCTGATTTTATTTGTTTCTATGTTTGATCCATATTTTTTTAATTGTATCTTTATGCTACAAATTAAAATTATATCTCATTAAATTGACCTCCAATCAAGTTATGAAAATCTTGTCAGAACCTTCAGCTTTTTCTCAAGCATTTGCAAAGTAAAAAACTACAAAACACAAAAAAAAAAAAAAAAACACATGAAAGGATAAAATCAAAGTTTGATGATCAAATTAAAAAAAAAAACTTAATATTTGAAACTTATAGTGAATTGTGAGAACTCCAATAATGAACATATATAAAGTAAAAAACCACACAATTTAGTTTTATTAACAGTAAAAACACCACATAATTTTTTTTTTAATGATGATGATGTCGACAACAACGACGATGATGATAATAATGATAATAAAACATAATGTAACATGTACCACTAGTCGGTTGTCATGCATTACCGTGGATAACTTTTTGATATTTTTATTAAGCCATGTTTAATGGGTTAATGTTGTGACTTGTTGACCTAGACTTTAGATCAAGTCGGGTTCCAAAGTAAACTAGGTGGGGATTGACTTGGTGTGACCTGGTCGACCTAGTGGACCACCTACGACTTGGTCAACTCAACCAAAACTTAGTTTCACTTTTAAAGAAAAAAATTTAAAAATGACATCAATTAAATGTTCCTCTTAATGATCTATTTTTTTCAATTATATGTAAGTTTAAAAACACTTTAATGACACTCCTCTCGCTAAGAAGAACATATTGAAACCAAATTTTGTTTTTTTATTCTCAAAATTTGGCCAAATGACACTTCTCTTATGAAGGGGAACATATTAACACCAAATTTAGCCTTTTTTGTTCCAAGAATTTAGCCAACTAACCATTTTTTCTTTCCTCCACCATTTCCTAGCAACATTCTCTCTATTCACAAAGAATAGAGATGGTAACACAAAACAAATAAAGCGTTAGACTGAAATGTCAAAACCTTAATAGACAAGGACTAGAAATGAAGAAAGAAAAAAACTTTGGGACTAAATTTTCAAATCCACGCCTCATGAATAGTTTTTTAAAAAAAAGGATGCTGCTTTTTTTATTCAATGTGAAATTTGATCCCCTCAATTTCAATTTGTTTTAAGCAATAAAATTGAGATTTATTTTATCAAATCAAGTATTAACTCAATGTCAAGATGTTTTTTAACACCGCAAGAGCTCATAGCAAATTAATAAAAACAAATCATCATGTCTAAATTCTATTCAATACAATATGAAAGGACAAAATTAAAAAAACAAAACTCAGGTAACTAGAGTAGAAAATACTTGACGACTAAAAAGAAAGAAAGAAAGAAAACATTACTCTAAATGGCAGTTCTTTATGTGGGGAGTCACGATATTTTTTTTTTATCTTTTTTATTATTTGTAATGGAATTGAAGCTATAATTTGTACTAATGCAAGCGAGCGAGAGAAAATGGATTACAGGAGACACAAAAGTGCCAAACACAACAAAATAATACTAATATAAAGAAAGATATAGAAAAGGAAACACAAAAAGAAGAAGAAGAAGCTAGGACCAAGTTTTTAGAGAGAGCGAAGATTCTTCAAAAAAAAATTTAACGTGGGTGTTCGGGTCAATTTGTGCGTATCTTGACTAATCTCACGGACTCTGAAATTAACGATCATGTAAGCCTCCAGTGACCATCATATTAACAATCACAGAGCTTGAACTTAAAACCATAAGAGGAGTAACCCTCTTGATCCTAAATTCTTACCATTAGATCACCTGCTAGATAATTAAAAACAAAGATTGTTGTAATTATTGGTGCCAGAGCCGGAGCACAAGAGAACGAAATAGAGAAGAAAACCCTCAAAAACTTGAGAAGAAATGCTTATTTTATGCTACGGTGAACACTAAGGCCTGCTATTTTTCTTCTTGATTCTTAAAATTAAGTTTTTTTTTTTTAATCTCTATTTATTTGGTGATATGAAAATTTAAAATTATCTAAATGACACTCTTCGACCTTTTTTTTCTTAGAAACTGGCCGGTTGATTCCTTTTCCTCTATTTTTCAACAACACTCTTAAGTATAGGGATTTAAATGTAAAATAAATGAAATACATGACTAAAATATCAAAACTTCAATAAAGGAATAAAAAAAATGAAAGAAGGAAGAAACTTTGAGGATTAAAATTTCAAAATCTGCTCATCATGGATGGTTAAAAAAGAAAAAAAATGATGTTTTTTTATTTTAGTATTAAATTTAATTTGTTTTAAATAATAAAATTAAAATCCATATTGCCAAATTAAATATTAACTTAAAGGTGAGGATTTTTTTTTTTTACATCTCATGAGCTCTAAAAACTAAATTTCAGTGAAATAAAATTAAAAGAAAAATTAAAGTAAAAAATGTTTAGAGAATTAAAAGGTCCTTGAAAATTTAGTAATAATTTTTTTTTAAATACATTAAAGTAATATTTTTTTAAAAAAAATTATTTTTAATATCAATATATTAAAATAATTTTAAAAAATAAAATAAATATTAATTTAAAATAAAAAATTATTTTTTTAAAAATACTTAAAAAAAAAAGAACATCACAAAAAAAAAAAAACACTTTCTAATCGACAGTGCTGTATGCAGGGAGTCGCAAATTTTTTTCTCCTCTTTTGGATTTCTTTCTTATCTAATTGTAAAAAGGAATTTAGTGTAATGTAGCTGTCATTTGTAATAGCCCAAGCGAGCGAGCAGAGAGAATGCTAGTGCCAGAGCGCAAGAGAGAGTGAGTGAAGGTTGTTGCTGGTGCCAGTGCCAGAGCGCAAGAGAAAGAAATAAATAAGAAAACCCTCTAACCTTAGAAAGAAATGCTTATTTTCTGCTACGGTGAACAGTAAAGCCTGTTATTTTTCTTCTTGACTCTCTGGATGCACAAATGGAAATCATAAAGTTTGCATTTTGTGACAATTTATTGCGAAATCAGTCTTCTTAAACTTGCTCTAGTGTTTCGCATCTCAAGCTTGACTTACTTTGCTGGATCTGTGTACAAGAAGCTGAGAATTAGGGTTTTTTTTGCAAGGGTTTAGGGTTTTTGTTAAGTCACTTCTAGGTATTTTATAGTTCATCAGACTGATGAGTATTTAGGGCTTTATAGTGAGACTTGCATTGGCTATATTGGGAAATTTGGGTGCCTTTGAGTATAATATTCAATCGCTGCACTGGAGCGTTTAGGGGTATCGGGGACTATGTCTTCCTTAAGCAGGGAACTGGTGTTTCTGATCTTGCAGTTCTTGGACGAGGAGAAGTTCAAGGAAACTGTTCATAAGTAAGTCTTTTCTTGTTTTGGGTGTTTCGTTTCATCTCAATGCTATGTTTGGATGCTGAGAAAACATGGGTAGACTATAAAAATCAAAAGTCCATGCTTGTTAAATGGATATCGTAAAAACAAATAAATCTTCATCATATTTTTGTCTTTGGCTTAGATGAAGGCAGGGTTTGGTTTTCCTGGTTCTAAATTTTATTAGAAAATTGCATTAATTTTGACTTCATGAAGCCACATAAATATTTTCACTGCTTACCACTATGTACCATCATTCTGTTTCCTGACTTCTCAGCTAGGAATGGTGATAATGAACATGAACTTGAATAGAATGCTAATGTTCTGTTTTTGTTTTGTGTGTTGTCATCAAATGCTGATTTTAAGGTTAGAGCAAGAGTCTGGTTTTTTCTTCAATATGAAACATTTTGAGGATCAAGTTCAGGCTGGTGAATGGGATGAGATTGAGCGATATTTATGTGGATTCACGAAGGTTGAAGATAACCGTTACTCTATGAAGATATTCTTCGAAATAAGAAAGCAGAAATATTTGGAGGCTCTTGATAGGTGAGTTTTGAATATTTGCCCCCTTAATTCTCTTGTTTGTGCGCTTCATTTTAATCAGAAATACTTACCAGCCACTTGATAGAAAATAAAAGGAGAATGCTGACATCTGTCAATGGGGTTATAATTTAGTAATTTGGTTTGTTTTGGGGTTATGAACTCTGAAGTTTGCTTATATTTTGTCATGCCTGTTTTGACTATTTTAATATTTCCTGCCATCAGACAGGATCGGGCAAAGGCTGTTGAGATTCTTGTTAAGGACCTGAAGGTTTTTGCATCCTTCAATGAAGAACTTTTCAAGGAAATAACTCAGTTGCTTACACTTGATAATTTCAGGTAGCTGCTCTTGCATCTTTTTCATGTTAGTTGTGATGTTCTACCATCAACATTTGTTTTCTGGACTATCAGGCAAAATGAGCAGCTTTCGAAATACGGGGACACAAAATCAGCTCGAAATATCATGCTTGTCGAACTTAAAAAGCTGATTGAAGCAAACCCGCTGTTTCGAGACAAGCTTACTTTCCCACCCTTCAAAAGTTCGCGACTTAGAACGTTAATAAACCAGAGGTTATCCTTGCATATTCTTTTATAAGCTTACATGGAAAAGGCAAATTTTGTTATCTGATTTGTATTATGTAGATAACTTGCATATTGGTATGCCTTTACAGTTTCTGAGTGGCATGTATAAGATTCTTACTTTTGCTATTAGAGCTCTTCGTCATGAAGTTGTTTTTCAAAGGCTTATTTTTCTTTTGGAACTTTCAGTCTTAATTGGCAGCATCAACTTTGTAAGAATCCTCGTTCAAACCCTGACATCAAAACTCTATTTATTGATCATTCTTGCACTCCTACAACTGCTAATGGGGCTCATCCACCTCCTCCCTCGAACACCCCCCTTGTGGGACCGATTCCTAAGGCTGGGGCATTCCCCCCTATTGGAGCCCATGGCGTAAGTTCTTTCTTGCATCTGCTCTTCCCTAAGTGACACTTGTGGGCTTTCAAATAATCCTTGCAATTACTTGCACCATGCAGCCTTTTCAACCTGTTGTTTCCCCAACTCCGGGTGCTATTGCTGGTTGGATGTCGGCCAATAATCCTTCTTTACCACACCCTGCTGTGGCAGCGGGCCCCCCTACTCTTGTGCAGCCTTCTAGTGCAGGTGAAGCTATTAATACTCATGTAGTTTGTGGTGCTCTTACCTTTTTCTAGCTTGGTAAAACTATATAATCATTCATGGATTTGCGCAGCTGCCTTCTTGAAACACCCAAGGACTCCCACAGGAATGACAGGAATGAATTATCAGTCAGCTGATTCAGAACACTTGATGAAGCGGATGCGCCCTGGCCAATCTGAAGAGGTGTAGACAGATGAAAGTTCTTTTTTTTTTCTTTTCTTCCTCAAGTTCAATTTTCATGCTTGGTTGATGTTAAAGTACAAGTGGCCTTCATTTTGTTACTGTAATAATTATCTGGTTTCGTATTGCAGGTTTCCTTTTCTGGTATAGCACATACTCCCAATATCTATTCCCAAGATGACCTTCCCAAAACTGTTGTACGGACCCTTAACCAAGGATCCAATGTCATGAGCATGGACTTTCATCCACAGCATCAAACCATCCTGCTAGGTTAATATTTGAGCATATGTTACAAGTTTACAAAAAAGAAGAAGAAAGGTTTAAGTTTCATTTGATAGGATTGGTGTGTTGACAGACCTTTTGAATTATATTTTTTAGTTGGGACAAATGTTGGTGACATTAGCCTTTGGGAAGTTGGCTCCCGGGAAAGGTTGGCACATAAACCTTTCAAAGTTTGGGATCTCTCTGCTTCTTCAATGCCACTGCAGGTAGTTTGAGTTTCAACTGCATTGGAGATATTAATAGATCTAATTTTTAATTTATCTGTCTTTTGGTTGATGTCAACACCCATAAATCCTCTAATCTTCAAAAGTTTAGTGACAATGTGCGCCTTTTGGTATTGCTCTTTGGTGACCTTGTTGCTTGGCAGGAGAATTAATTATAATTGGGAATTGGAGTTTTAACTGATTGTTCTTCGTTTTCCTTTTCTTTCGGACTGATCCTTCTTTCTAATGGTTTGTTCATGCTAACAGACAGCATTGTTGAATGATGCTGCAATATCTGTAAATCGATGTGTGTGGGGGCCAGATGGACTAATGCTTGGTTTGTATTTAAATTTGACTACTTCCTGAGTATGATTTATTTTATTGTCATCTTTGTATGTCATTGTTTGCATTGTTTAAGTGATTGTTTCTTTGTATAGGTGTTGCATTTTCGAAACATATAGTGCAAATATATACTTACAATCCAACTGGAGAACCGAGGCAGCATTTAGAGGTAAGTTCAGTAATCCTGGATGTTATATCATGCTGGATATTATATCATGTGACTGCCTGATTTTATCTTTTAGATTGATGCCCATGTCGGTGGTGTGAATGATATTGCATTTGCTCATCCCAACAAACAACTATGCATTGTCACATGCGGTGATGACAAGATGATTAAGGTATCAATTATCAGAGGCTAATTAGTTTCCTTTCACTAGGAAGAATGGTTTCTTTATGGTAGCCTCCTGCATGACAGGTTTGGGATGCTGGAGCAGGAGGCAGACAATATATATTTGAAGGCCATGAAGCGCCTGTGTATTCGTTGTGTCCCCATTACAAAGAAAATATCCAGGTAAAACTCCTTTTTGAAGCTGGGTATTGGGTTCTCACTAACAATTTAGTGTCATCCATGCTGTATGTTGTTAGCAGAGTGATGTCAAATTATCAGTACAAATTTAAAACATGTTTGGAGGTTTTTATCATTTTGGTCACCTTTTAATCCATCTCACTTGGTATATATTTGCAGTTTATTTTTTCAACAGCAATTGATGGGAAGATTAAAGCTTGGCTATATGATTCTTTGGGATCTAGAGTGGACTATGATGCTCCTGGACTTTGGTGCACCATGATGGCATATAGTGCAGATGGGACTAGGTAAAACATGTCATAAAGATGGTTTACTTTTTGCTTTTGCCCTTTGTTTTCTGTATTACCAGTGTGCTTAATTTATGTCCACTCACAAGGATACTAGTAATTGTAACACATGCATTATTCAAGTTAAAATAAGCTTTCATTGATTTATAAGAAAATAAAAAGATTAATTTTCACACTAGCTTATATATATATATATATATATATATACATGTAATATTCCTAATGTTGGTAGATAAATATATGTACCACCATTAGAAACATGATAATGCTATTTTTTTTATTCAAAGGATTTTTAAACAATATGAATTGTTTTCTTGATTAATATTTCTGTCCTTTTTTATACAGAAATAGTTTAGAGATCAGATATTTTGCTGTTTTGGCAAAATTTGCAGTTTTGCTCAGATTTTGAATCATAAATTAATTATCTATTTTATATACTAAAAATGTGAAGAAATATGAAGAAAATTCCATGACATGTTGTTGTTGTTGTTGTTATCATCATTATTATTTATGTTATTCTTACATATTTTTTTAAACCTTCTTTATTGAATATGGAATAAACAATATGGAATTATCTATTAGAGACCAAAGAATTCTTCATATTATGGGAAAGAAAAGACTTAAATGAAGGTCACGAAGAGAACAAAACGTGGTAAAAGGGGAAGTAACCGCCCTTTTCCTTGTGCATGTTTGAGAGTGTGGTAGATGTTATTTTTCAAAGTGTTTTTTGTTTGGAAATGCATCAAAATAAAGTTCTATTTTATTTTATTTTTTAAAATTTATTTTTGACATCAACACATCAAAACGATCTAGAAACACAAAAAAATAATTAATTTGAAGCTAAGTTTTTTTCTTTTCAAAAATACGGCTGGACCGCAGTGCCAAACATCACCTTAAACAGCAGGAACAATTTTTCTCCTTTGTTTTGAAACTAATGTTTATGGAAAGTAGAGTAATTTTATCATTAATCTTGGCCTTGTTTCAGTTGAAAGGTTGAATTAATCAATGTAATATAAAATAGGTAGTTTAGTCTATAATCAAATGTTTCAATAGAGTTCCTGCTCTCTCACGCGCACGCACACACACACACAAAGTTATGAATATCCTATGGCATTTAGTAGTGCATGAAACATGTTTATTGTTACTTAGCTAAATTGGCCACTTTAGATACTCTTGATTAATAAGAGCAGTGGCTGAAAATTATATAACTCTAGAAATCTCCTTTCTCCAAAGATTTGTATCTGAGGAGAGAAAAGAAACTCCATGGAGAGCACACATTGATTTAGGGGTGGGATTCTATGAGCTATATATGGTTAATATACATTGCTCCAAACCAATTTTAAATTGGAAAAGATGTTGCGTAGCCTTAAGAGTCTTTCAATGTATAACTTGTTCCCAAAGATGGAAAGGGAGCTCCTACCTCCCTAGGGTTACATTTACTCTAGCTCTGTCAATACCCACACTTAAAACATCCTGTGTAGACTAAACTATTGCCCTCTCGAGACCATCAAGTCAGTCTCCTCCAATGAGGCACAAATGCTTTAGATATTTTGTCCATATCTATATTGAGCTCATATGTAATAACTATATTTGCCTGATAAAATATCATTGCCTTGTATACCTAATGAAATAATGAAAAGTAGTTGTACTCGATACATATTAGGTGTGTGTGGATATTTTCCAAATGCATGAGGGTACATTTAGGATATGCCTCGGATTCGTGATACATTCTTGAGGCAATTTTCTTTCTTCTACCTATTTCATTGATTTATTTTCATTTGTTTGTTTTGTAAATGGTCTATTATGATATATATATATTTTAAATATTTCATGAGTTTAAAAGTTTATAATGGCGAGTTTTATTTTAAATACCTCATTTTGTTACTTTTGGATGAAAACAGTTTTTTTTTTTTTTCATTTTTACATGATGAATTTGAAAACACTTCCAAACATATCACATTGGCTACCATTGGTATCCCTGTAAATATAAAAACAGGCATATAGCTTTAATAACTGGAATTCTATCTTGTATTACACCCATTTGACTTGACAAACACTTGAAGAGTCTAAAATACTCATGCCAGATAATGACACTCAGATTAAAAAAATGACATTATTGGGCGCTTCAAACCAATGGAAAGATCCAGGACATTCTAGAAAAAAAACCAACTGTAACCCCTGACATGCTCTTGTATCTGTTACTCGTATGAAATCCTAGCAACTTGGATTAATAATATTTCAAAGTTAGAGAAGTTGATTTTTCACTCCTATTTTTCTTGCCTATACATTTTGTCTATTGTAGTACATATACCATTTTTTTTTTAGTTCCAAATCTAACCTAAATTACATCATGTCTTGTCAGAAATAAAAATTGCATTGCACAATGTTTCAAAACTATCTTGCCTTAGACATTTTATTCTATGTTATGGATTCTGTAGTCATTTTTTTTTTTGTATTCCATGTGTCCGTGATGTTTAGGTTTCCTCTAACCTCCTTTGTTTTAGCTCAAGTAGTTTTTCAGTAGACTATTTTTGGGAGAGATTACTGTCCTGGGCTTGACATAAACCCTGCTTTGGGCACTATCTTTTCCTTCAATGCCACTTGTATTATCCCTTACAAGGTGTGAATACATGAATATAAGCATTCAAAATGGTATGGGTGATGTATTGCTGTTCCATTTTTGCAGGCTCTTCTCTTGTGGAACAAGTAAAGAAGGTGAATCTCACCTAGTTGAGTGGAATGAGAGTGAAGGATCTATCAAACGAACATATTTGGGTTTCAGGAAGCGTTCTTTAGATGTTGTTCAGTTTGACACAACAAGGAGCCACTTCTTAGCTGCTGGTGATGAGTTTCAAATTAAGTTTTGGGATATGGATAATACAAACATGTTGACAGCTGTTGATGCAGATGGGGGGTTGCCTGTTAGTATTAGTCTGCATTCCTTTTCTAATTGTTTAGGGGTATAAATGTAAGGTTTTGCAGTTCATTGTTAGTTTTCTTTGCAGGCTAGTCCTAGACTGAGATTTAACAAGGAAGGTTCATTGTTGGCAGTCACAACTAGTGACAATGGTATTAAAATTCTAGCCAGTAGTGATGGATTGCGCTTGATAAGGATGTTGGAGAGCAGGGCTATTGATAAAAGTCGAAGCCCGTCAGAACCAATCAACTCTAAGGTAGTTATACGTTTTGGTTTGATCTATTTATTTTTACCCTGTGTAAGGTCTGTACAATATGCTGTGTTGAGGTAAGAAATAAGATTGTTATCATAAAAAGAGATGTTACTAAGAGAATCCTTGACTTGTTCACATGCAAGGAGAACCTGCTTAAAGACATCAGGTTAAAAAAACTACCCTTTGTAAAGGCCAAGGCATTAATATTTCTTTAGTGAGCAGAAGTTTGGTCAGCAGGGTGAAATTAGTGAGGTTGTCATGTGCATGAACTTGTATAGATCTGTTTGGTGCTTTTACCAGTGGACCTTAGATTCCCTTATACCAGAGTATCATGAATTTTCTTTTAAATAGGGCAGGCTCCATTTGATTTTGATGAAATGTTGTTATCAATTAATTCTAATTGTTCCACATTTATCAATATTAAGTGTTCAATATCTCGATGCATCCGACACATTTTCTTTTTACACCGTTTCGTTCAATTCTTGCAATTTGTTTCCAGAGAAAAGATTCTAAGCTCAAGTGCTAGATGCTAAAGTAAAATTGGATTAGCGAACCTAATAACTTAGATACAAATGACTGTTTGATAATGGTATAGTTCTTCAAAGGTGATGGATCATTTGTGCTTTGATCTTGTGTTGGAAGAATGGTAGCTTAAAGGAAAGGACACTTTTCTAAAAGTGCTTTAAAATAAAATAAGATTGCAGCAGGAAATGTTATGTTCCTGATAACTTGTTAAATCAGAGCCTGGGGATCAAGAAAACCATGATATTAGTTCAATAATGTGTTTACTGGTTGAAGGGAAGGAGAATTTCATGCTTAAATTTCAGTGTTATGACGCTTAACAAAGGAAAACCTTATAAATATGATGCCTTCTGGTGATCATAGAGTTTTCAAATGATAGCATCCCTTGCTAAGTCCTAATTTTCTGTTTTGAAAGAGGATGGTGGCTTATTATTATTATTTTGAGAAATGGCTTTTGGAGTTGAAAACCACAGCATGCCCGTGTATTGTTTTTGTTCTATACTCCTATATCATTGCATTGGATACTTACTTTGCCAGGTGGCATGTTTGCGGTGCTAATGAGGTTTCTTATACCTTTTATTGTAGCCACTGATTGTTAACGCACTAGGCTCTGTGGCAAATGTTTCTTCTGGCCTCGCATCATCACTGGAACGCTCAGATAGAATCCAGCCTGCAGTTTCTATTGGCAATCTTGTAAGTTAAGCAATTTTCAATTCCATGCTGTTAGTGCTACCTGGTCTCTAATTTTATTTTGTTTAACATGACAGGGTACCATGGACAACAGTAGGCTTGTTGATGTTAAACCAAGGATTTCAGATGATACAGACAAATTGAAAAGCTGGAAGAGTGATATTGTAGATTCATCTCAGCTAAAAGCTTTGCGGTTGCCTGACTCCATAGTAGCTGGCAAGGTAGGTAGTTAAACAATATGATTGATAACTTATTTCTTACTGCAAACTAGTTTTAAATTGGGAAAAGATGTTCACACACAATCACACACATTTATGTATACCTATGTATGCATGCATGTATCATGGCATTTTGTTTTTCTTCCATGTGCAACTTTGCCAGTTGTAGCAGATATTTTTAATTACATGGGTTCTTAGATTCTTTTGGCTTATCATTCTGGACTTCTGCCTCTTATTTGTATGGTTTAGTGTGTGTGGTCGGCATCGTGTTTGCTTTATCATTGAAGCTGTTATTCCCATATTGCTTTCAGAATTATATGGTTTTTGGACTGCTATTTTGCATGGTATTGCTGCTTCCTGTTTAGCTTGAGTACATTGGCTGTGGTGCAACTCCACTGCATAAATATTTCCTATTTGAGAGAAACATCACCGGTAATTCATCTGCGAAGGAGAGGATTGCTGCAAAATCAGGGAGCTCGTGAAATTTGCTTCTATATGAAGTGGGTAGGGGTGGCTAGGGTAGCATATAATTTTCAGTCTAAAAAAAATTGAAAGAATAATAGCTAGTACCCTGTAGAACATGCAATATTTTTACAATTGATCAATGAAGAACTGTAGGTATGTTTCAAAAATAGCTGTTTATTTTTCATCTCTATTTTAGAAATATTTATCCATATTAAACTAATACAACATGTTTAATACCATTAGTTTTCCAAAATATGGAACCAGAGCCTTTTAAGTAAAGGACAGGGAGATTAAGAAACAGAACTCAACTGTTGTTTTCTAAAGCGTGGAATTTGGAAAACAACTTAAGTAGTTTTCTGGTTTACTAGCAAATGGGGGAGGGAAAAACATAGAGAAAACTTGCATTTTGAAGAAAATAGTTTTACTTTTGAAAAGTAAACTCCTTTCAACAGTTTTTCTGTTTTCTTGAAACTATTAATAGAAGTGGATCATTTCTCACAACAGAATCCCAAATCTTTTTCCAGCAATATGATTTTTGGCTCTACATTACGCACGAAAAATGAACTTCTCTATTTGGTGGTGGGAAGGCATTCTTCCTCCTAGACCAAATTTTTTATGTTTTCCAAAGTTGGTACTGAGAACTGTACTTTCTTGAAGAGAGTGTTAACTCTTTAAATGCAAATCCTTTTTATATTCTAAAATGAAAGAATAAATAAATAATGCAGTTGAAGTACAGGAACAATGTGAGTGTATTATATGTTAATACCTCCTGATGTCATTGTAAACAATTGACTTATTCTTGAGGGAAACTAAATTCGATGCAGGCAGAAATTTGGAGGAGAAGAAAGGACGTAGGAGAGAAGAAAAGCTGCAGCTACTAGAACTGTAGACATGAAAAATTCTATTCTCAATTCTCAATTTGTTGCTCTAACAATAGGACAGGTGCTCTAATATAAAACCAAAAAGACAACTGATAAAGCTGCAGCTACTAGAACTGTAGACATGAAAAATAATGCAGTTGAAATTTGGTTGCCAATGTTTCTTTTTTTGGTATAGGCATGCACATTTGCCTGAGTTCATGCACAAGCAATATATTGTTGTGCATGATTATTTAAAGCTGATTAGCTGAATGCAATAGAGAAATTGGATTAACAACTTTGGAAGGGTCAAAATAGAAGACTGGGAGTTGGTATTTGTGTTCCAAACAATTGGTTACTTCTTGTTAAGCATTCTTGCCATGTTTGGAGAGATTTTCTTTCCAATAAATAAGAGCAATATTGAATAAATTTCTTAACCTTGTGAGTCCATCTATTGCTTGCTTTGTTTTTGGTAAATGGTAATGGTGATCTATACAATATGCGTTGACCCCTTCCCGTTGTCAAAATCCTCCTCTAGCAAGCTGAACCTGTTACCCTCTTACTTACTACTAGAGGAGAAGCAGAGCACTTGTGTTGCAAATGGTGGTGGTATTTTTGGGTCAAACCAATATAGTCAGCTGATAGTTAGTAGTCAGAGGGAGTGGGAGTGGGAGATGGGGACACAATATACGCAACACTCATGCCTAATTGTGCATGTTTTGTGATGCATTGTAATAAGCTTTCCATATATTTGTAACTAATTTGGACATTCATGTGAGCGCACATGGCTACTACTCTCCAAGTTCCCTCAATTCTCCCTAGCAAACTTTTTCTGCAAAGATAAGGTTCCCATAGCATTAAAAGCTTGTTTTGGTTGTCAATCATTAAAAAAAATTAATACTGACAACATGTTTCAGATAAGAAGACCCTCCCAAAGCATTGTCTCCTGAAGTGTTTTCTATGGGTGCCAGTAGTGGTGAAACTCCCAATCACTTATTTTTGCATTGCCTAGTAACTTGGATTGTGGTGTAACCTTTTCTGTGTTCGGAGAAACTTGGTCTGTCCTTTTAGTTTGGAGGAATTTCTTTGATATGTTTTTGGGTTCTAAGAAGTGGTAGCAAATTTTTATGGCAATGTGCCAAATTTTCTGTAATTTAGTGCGTCTGGAACAATTGAAACTCTATAATTTTCCATGATGAATGATTGTATTTTCATTTGATATGGGATAGGCTGATTTTCCTAGCTTCACTTTAGTGCTCCGCCTCAGATGTTTCAGAGGTGTCTCTTTCACAAATGTGCAGACTTGAAAGGAATATTGTTCAGTTTCATTCTTTTTTTACTGCTTTTTGATTAGGATATCTCATACTTCTATTGCACATTTCTGTTTCTTCCTATCAATGAAGTTTTTTTCCTATTACATGGGTATACATGATGTTATGCTTTATATAGCTGTCTCTTGCTGTAATAATCGAGGATAACAGGTCAGTAATTCCAGGTTGTGCGGCTGATTTATACTAACTCAGGGCTGGCTCTATTGGCCCTTGCCTCTAATGCTGTCCACAAGCTGTGGAAATGGCAGCGCAGTGAAAGAAATCTGACAGGAAAGGTCTGGCTCATGTCTTTAAATGGTGAAATCTCTGCCTCTTTTGACTGTTTTTTGTGTTTCATTTTCGGCGTGAAATCTTGTAGGCTACTGCATCAAATGCACCACAGTTGTGGCAGCCTCCTAGTGGAACTCCCATGACTAATGATATAAATGAGAGCAAACCAGCTGAAGAATCTGCTGCATGCATTGCACTATCCAAAAATGATTCTTATGTCATGTCTGCCTCTGGTGGGAAGGTCTCTTTGTTCAACATGATGACATTCAAGGTCTATTGTTACAGCACTAAATTGATTTCTGATTTAAAGTTTATTATATTTGTTTCTATTTTTAATTTTTAATTTGGAACTTTGGTTTGGCATGACTTAATAAAACTCTTGAGCTTTCTTCTTAGGTCATGACAACATTTATGTCCCCACCTCCTGCAGCCACTTTTTTAGCATTCCATCCTCAAGATAATAACATTATTGCAATTGGCATGGAGGATTCTACTGTGCAAATATATAATGTCAGAGTTGATGAGGTGATCTCTATGTGTGTGCATCCATGTGTGTGTGGGTGCGCTGGTCTTTTGATTTTGCTAATGCTTGCTCATTCTTTCAGCCTAACTAGCTTCCTTGTGATTTGGAAGTTCTGAGAAAAAATTGGACACAATTATCTATGCTTATGAAAAGATTCCTTAAAAATAAAACTATCACATACTACTACCAAATGATTGTAGATTCTGCCTTTTGGATTATTTATATTTTTTTGATTTGATTCCTGTCACCTCACATTGATAGTAAATCAAACAAAGCTCCATAACACGATAATGAGGAATTCTGTTCTGTTCTTGAATTCTGGAAATTAAGAACATGTGATATGTACTGTTGAAGTTATTGCAGTATCTACCCCTTATCGATCTTAAGGTTTTCCTTAAGGCATCTAGTTATGGGTGCGAAGTTGACTTTTGAAATTGACTGCAGGTCAAAACTAAACTCAAGGGCCACCAGAATCGAATAACAGGACTTGCTTTTTCACAGAGTTTAAATGTGCTGGTGTCTTCTGGGGCTGATGCACAGGTCAGTGATTAATAGGATCATTTGAATAACGTTGCTATCTTTATGGGTTGGGTTATTTGATGTTATCCTGAGGAGAGTCTGTGAAAGCTTATGCTTGAAGCAGGAAAAATTGGATAGTTTGTCCTATGGAACTCACTCTCCCATTCTGCTAAGTATGTTAACATGTCTGATAAATAACCTTGAAAGATCTCAAGCCTGTTGCTCTTTCCTTGTCCATATACTCTGTAAAGCTTTTGGTTTTTCTTCCTTGAACTTTCCAACTTGCTTTAAGTTATAAGTTTCCTCTTTGAAGTTTCGTTATTGAGTTTTCTTTTTCTCTCAAATCAATGTTGCATCTCTTAAAAAAAATCCTTTTTCACTGAACTTTACAAATACAGGGCCTTATATCTAGAATATCAGATGTTAAGAGAGTTTTTTTAAGGTCCTTACGCTGCCATTTACACAAAAACATGGTGTGTTGTATGATGCCTTCATGGCCTGACACTTGAAGAATGTCAAGTCGGATCACTTAATGCACTGGCAATGTGCTACTTTGTCCTTTTGCAGCTTTGCAATTCACTTTCTTTGTGATGTTTTTAGGAGGTCCTCATTGGATTATATCCCCCACTGCCCTAACTTACTTGGTCCTTTATTTTTCCCTACTTTTCCATCGTCACAACATTATTGATGTTCTTTCTGATAATTCAGAATGGTCCTGAAATGGACCTTGCAAAAACTTTTATGGAAAGTTTTCATGGCGATCACATTATTCATTGTTCACTATTTCACAAACCAATGCAACTGTTAGATAAATTATAATTTACTGGCACTGGTTCCATAGAAGTATTGGATGTATATGGCAGATGCTCACTCCAAACTGGAATATGGATTCATAAAGTCATCTCATATTGATTTTAAGCCATTTTGCACTTTTCTTGTCAATAGAAGTTCTTATTGAAGCTTTTCCATGTGATGTATTATGTATCAATACTGCCTTTGATGGGTTGAGTTGCAGTTGTGTGTCTGGAGCATTGATGGATGGGAGAAAAAGAAAATGAGGTTCATTCAAGCACCACCTAGTCGTCAATCCCCTTTGGTAGGCGAAACTAGAGTCCAATTTCATAATGACCAAGCACATCTGTTGGTTGTCCATGAAAGCCAAATTGCCATCTATGACAGCAAACTTGAATGTTCGCGCTCAGTAAGTTTTCCATCATATATCTTTTATCACCAAAGTATTTTTTTTTAATGAACAAAACCCAATCTGAAGTTGGATCGTTGGTCAAATGAGAAAAGAAGGCAAGACAGGAATAAGCACCACCACTTTAGAAACCTAGTTGCCTTTGATAGTCCATAAATAGCTATCTAAGGAAATTCTGTCAGTACCCTATTTATAAAATCAGGTGGTTTGTTTATTTTATTATTCGTATCAACTTCTACCATCAACTGTAGTCTCAAGGTTAGGGGACAATTTCAAATACATATTAAACTAAGTAAAAAAAAAAAGCCCTACCACCCTTCTCCCCTCAACCCTCTGAAAAACAAAAAAATGAACTTCATGTTTTAACCCTGGTCCCAGATATTGAACAAATTGCTGTACTTTTGTAAATTCATCACACAACCATATTCTTGATACTTGATACTTTATGGAAGTTAATTCAATTGTGTGCCAGCTATCCCACTAGTTAGTTAGAGCATGACCAGCATTTTCTTTTGAATTCTGTTAGCACTACGAATGTGTCAGACTTGTAAGGATACAAGGGTCTATTTAAAGTCCTTTAGTTGGTCATTTTCAAGTGAACTCATTGTATGCTATTTCTTGTTAATGAAGCTATTGCATTTTATTCTCTTGTGAGCATGTATTGTGTGAGCAATTGCATTTCAGCAACGAACAAAAAGGAATACTGGACATGGTAGATTAGATGTGAAGGAGGGATTACTTGTCAATATCTTTTATGGTCAGATTTAGAGAACCTGGATTTTGTGCGTTGTTTAATTAACTTTTTACAAGTGTCAATCTGATTTTGACTGCAAGTCCTGACTTTTAGTTTATGTCTGCGCAAGAATTGGACATTCATGTCAAAATTGCCAACTTTGGGGATAGACGTTCTTTATTATGTTCGCTATAGTCATGAACGAGACAAACATTGAGTCATTTACAGGTTTCTTAAAAGATTGGAAGTTGATAGTTTGCAGTAATGAATCTATTCTGTTATTCGTAATCAGTACCCTTAAAAGGTGATGATCAAATACATGTAACATGGTTAGTCTTGCAGTTTATTATTGATGTCTCAATTATTTTTTCACTAATGTATGATCTTGTAGTGGTCTCCTAAAGACACCCTTGCGGCTCCCATTTCAAGTGCAATATATTCAAGTGATGGTTTCTTGGTTTATACGGGTTTTTGTGATGGTGCTGTTGGAGTTTTTGATGCGGACAGCTTAAGAATCAGATGCCGAATAGCACCTTCTGCTTATATACCTTCACACCCTGCAGGGTAAGCTGGATTTTTTGTTATTGGGAGCTTGGGCATTTCATTTCTTCTATTTTTTCATACTATTTTTCTTTTTCTTTTTCATTAAGAGGGTGGGGGAGCACATGCGTTTAGGACCCATATTCTAATTGATGAATCTAATTTGCGTAAATAATAATTTAATCCTTCTTGTTCCAGTCCCTTGCCCGTGTGATTGTTAATTTTTTCGAAGCAACGCTAGTTTCTTAGAAAATGACCAAATTGCCTCTAGGTTTCTTTCAATTAGTGACCTAATTGGTGACAGCCTAGCTCCTTATTAACAGCTGCTTAATGGAGGGACTAAGTTGTAAATGGAAATAACAAAAATAGGGATGTGATGTTGGGCTTTTTAAACCAGAGGGACTAATTATTTTGACAAAAACCATTTGTTGCAGCAGCACTGCCTATCCTTTGGTTATAGCTGCTCATCCATCTGAGCCCAATCAGATTGCACTTGGTATGAGTGATGGTGCAGTACATGTGGTTGAGCCATCTGATGTGGAGATGAAGTGGGGTGGCCCATCCTCTCAAGATAACGGGACCCATCCGTCTAATACATCGAATCCTTCTCCAAGTGGTCACCTGTCAGAGCTCCCTTCCAGGTGATGGAGCATTGTTGGGCAGTTGTAACCACCAGGACGACGAATACTATGGAAAACTTGCTCGATTTTAGTAATTGTCATTTTTTTTTCCTTGCGTTAATAGTTTGTTTGCATTAATCAAGGTCTGATATTAATATTCATTATCCCTTTCTTCTATCTTCTACTGGGGCCATCTTGCTGTTTGAGGTTTGAAAGGAATTTGTATATTTTTGTCGTCCCTAAAATGATGCAAGACAAGAGGCTTTGCCCCCGCGGCTCTGGAGGTTTTACAATAGGTATGTACGTTCCCCCTTTAATGAATTGTGTTTGGAAAGATGCAAAATTAATCAGTTTTTAATTTGTTCTGTTACCTGCCGTTGTGGTGTTTAACACCGATCTGAACAGGGTGGTTAAGACAGAAATAATAAAGAGTATTTAACGAGGAATGGTGGTGATGAAAATGAATATAATGAAGACTACAGTGATGACAGTTTGATAATTCAATATAGTCTCGAGGGGATTTACTAAAATGGAGATGTTGATTCCATGATCAGCCAAGATGAAGGCATTGAGTTGTATACCTTTGAACAAGTGATTTGTTGACAAGTTTATTATAGAAGGGAAGGGAGGAGTAGCACCTCATTTTCAATTGTCAGAGTCTTAGTCAGTTCTTCCCATTAAATGGCCCTGACGATAAGCTTTGCTTTTGGACAATAGCTTTTAAAAGATTGTGGCTTGCATGCTAGAAAGGTTTGTCGAGAAGTAGTAGAATGTACGAGACTGTCTTCGATGTTCAAAGTAAGTTAAGAGCTAGCTAATGTTGGTGCTCCTTCGATGAATGAAACTCTAGCGAAAGCAAATTTCGAAGATAACTTGGTTGATGATTCATGCTACTGAACAAGCAGATAGTTGGGAAGCACAGTTCTTTGCACTTTCTTTGCAAAGGACGAGCAATATTTATGTGCTTAAATCAATAGACTCACTTTATTTCAAGAGTTTATATTTTATTGTGCCAGCTATATTACCCTCTTCCTACACTTTAAAATTATCGATTAATATTCTTCTTCTTTCTTTTTTCTAGTTTTCATATACAAAACCTTTCATGATATTTATTTTTGCTCGTCTAATTTCTCTCATTTATAAAATAGTTTTTAATTGCAACTTTTTTTTATATCATTATTTCAAGTCTTCTTGTTAATAATCAAATCAAATTTTGATAGTAAAAGTAAAAAAAAAAAAAAGATACAATTCTTTATATTTGTAAATGTTGTTTTTAAAAATAAATATAGAGTTTAATGATAATTAGCATGGTGAGATGTTCTAAACCTTTTCTAAGAATTATAGTAACTAACAGGAGTAAATCATATGAAATGATGTATTGGCCCTCTCCCCCCCCTTCCTTTCTCATGGTAAAAAACCAATCAACCCCTGCTCTTTCTTATATATCTCCCACCGACAGTTCATCAAGACTGTCCTCAACCACAAAGCAGCCGCCAACAGCACTTCCAACTGTCCTCAACCATGATTTTTGAACCCGCATATATTCTAGCTTTATGGTTTTTGAAGCAAAAAAAAAAAAATAACGCAGGCGAATCAAACTAGTGTGGTTTGAACTAATTTCTGGTTTGGGATGGGTAAAATTTTTCAAAAATTAGAAAACCTGGTTTGGTTAGAATTTTTTGTCCGGACCGAATCGGGTTTGGAACACCCCTAATTAATGCAAATAATTGGCCAGATTATACTTTTGCAAAAGAAATTCTGAGATTTAAGAACATTACAGTAATTGGCACAAAGAGAAATTTAAAAGAAAGATTGCTATAATCTCAACTAATACCATAAGAAATATGAAGAAATATCACTATGGATTTTATAATAAGTTAGGGGAGAAGGATACAATCATGGTTATAGCTGAGGGATTCACCAAGTAAGGATACTTTATAACTCTATCACAACCATTTATAGTTTAGGAGATGGATCAAAGTATTCATGGATTATTTTTACAAATTTTATAGTTTGCCGGTGACTATTATAAGACAAGGTTTTCATGGATATACCTTGAATGGATATCCTCCACCTGGCTGGCAATTGACCACACAGGAAACTACAACAGCAGTGGCGATAGTAGAAGAGGTGATTCGGAGGAGGAGGGCTAACATGGATTAGGTGTTGCAGAAACAATTGGAAATGGCCAGACATAAACTGAAGCAGATGGCAGGCAATGGAATAACAAAAAGGAGAAGGATTCATTTGTAGCTAGTTAGATGGTTAGTAGTTGAAGGAGAAAGATTCATTTGTAACAGAGATGTGTAAGAAATCCATTTAAATCACTTGGTTTTGCTAGGAGGATCTTAGCACTGTTTAGCTGTAATTTTATTTCCTTCCAATTTAAGCGAATTGGCTCTCATCTTTTCGAGGAAAATAGCCAAAGCACGAGCCATGCCTCTCAGCTCATCTAATGACCTTCAAAATGAAACCATAGATTCAAAAGCAGAGTGATCTGATCCGTAGCAAGTTTCTCTATGCCTTTCAAAAAGATAAATTGAAAGTATAGCGTTATATAGAAGAAAATATGTACACATCTATCTGAATTCCAAGCTAGCTTCTATCATCTGTGATAATTTCTAATCTTCTTCTTTTGTGCCTAAAGCCTCCATTCCAGGACACCAGTGCCCAGGAAAAGCTGCCACTAATGATACCAGAACCACAACGTTGCCACGACTGATCAGTATATAAAAGCTCTTCTTTTACACCACACCATCTAATTGAAGAGACAAGATCCTCACATTGCCATTTCTGACAACGTACAGAGCAAAGTAGCGATTGATAACAATACACATGTTATCTATGAAGGTTGCCTATCCCTATCCATGTTCAAGACCACCACTTTGATAGCTGTTTTTGATGGAGGTCTATTGATCTTCTCAAGTAACCTACTGAAAACTAATTTGACAGGTATGCAAGCAACCGTAGTTGGCGCAGATGTCTCAGGTTTGATAAGCCCATCCATTTGACCATTGCTCGTATCGTGCATTGGCTTAGAAACAGAATTCTGCTTGATACCAATTGATGACAGGGTTCTCGTTTTTTGATTAGATGGTAAGCTTACTTTCTTTGGCAGTTTTCTCGGGAGCTTCTTGTCTGCTGAAGACCGGGAAATGTGGGGAAGACTCTTCCTCACCAGGTTTGCCTTGTAACTGAAACTGCCTGCACTTGATTTCCTAAACGGAACTGTTCTTTCTTGATCCATAAATGGAATATCCTCAGCACCAGCATCAACTCCCAACACTGATGATAAATGGGGGCGAGGTACCCTAGAATTGGTCCTTCTTGCAGTCCGCCATGCTGGTGGAAGTGAAGTGCTTTCATCATGGTCAACTGCTTCATTGCTATAATAATCATTCAGAGGGAAATAAGTTTCAGATGAACCATCTTCCACAGCTTCAATTAAGATTGGATGTCCTATTATTGCCTTCCCATCAAACTTGCTGATAAGGGAAACAATAGGAACACGATCTTTTTGGTAGCTTGATTTGACCTTTAAATCCACATCTATTAACATAGATCTTGCCCTTCCCCCAAAATGGTGATGGCCAGCAAATATTGGATTAGAGTGCTCCCCTCTGTCTTCCCAGTGTCTCCTAAAAGTATGTTGATCCTCCAAACCCATGCCTTCCCATTCTATCATATTACGACCAGTATTATTTTGATCTCTGGACGCCAACCTTGATGAATAAGAATAACCTCTGTTGCCAGGACAATTCGGTTTGGACCCAATATATTTTCTGCCCAAATTGGCATCATGAGAACCATATGCCCTTTGACTAGAGATACTTCCTTTCATCCTGTAAAAGGTTCCATGAGAAGCTCCATTAGAACCTTTTCCATATTCCATGTTGACAGGCTTCTGTGTAAGATATCGAATGTTCCTTTTCCCCTTCAATTGCCATTTGGACACTGCTTCGTTTGCAAGAAAGAGGTCATCATGATAAAGGTTATCCATGTCATCAGAAGACATTGATCCATCAGACTCGTCACTGCATGTACTAGCATGTTGTGCTGGTGCATCAGGCTGTCCCAGAACATCCTGTTCAGCTTCTATAGGCACAGCAACATCTAGAAAGCCAAGTAAATAAATACACTCCAGTGAGATAAAAATAAAAGACAGTGCCTTCTGAAGTAGAAGAGACATTATGAGCCATGACTTCAACAACTGACCTTTAAAACAAAAACAATCAATTTGTAAGTCCAAAAAGGATTGCAATATTTATGAGAACGGAGTAATAAATACTTGACCTGAAAAAACAACCATTTCTTTGTCCATATCTGGTTCAGTCTGAGAAGAATCAGACACGGATTCAGATGAATTAGATCCAGAAAAATCAGATTCAATATCTTCCATAGATCCAGAGGACGACTCCTCTTCATTTGATGAACCAGCATGGGAACGCACCCTGTCTTCAAAGCAAGAAGAAGACATCTTATTCTGGCTTGGAGGAAGTTCTTTATCATCTGTAGAATCACTAGAATCAGCAGGCAAGTTAGAACATCCCCTCCTCTTTGCCTGGAAAATATCTCCCATCTTCTCCAATCCTGAAAGATGGAAACAAAAACAGTCAGATTGCAATAAATGAGTAATTTCTAATTTAGCAATAGTCTGCAATGCTAAAATAAGTAAGCAGGCCACATCACATCCCTTGACTAGATATTCCCCAGTCAACCCTTCTGTGACCACCTTCATTTATCTAAATAGTGTTTTACCGTTTGCATGAGCAGTTATTTCCACAAGAGGGGCACTGTTAGGAGGATCCTCATATTTGTGGTCTGCTATAGGTCTCCTCCAAGAACCATCTAAATCAACAGAAGGCGAAAGTTTTCGCTTTAAAGAAGTCCTCAGCCTGAAGTCCTGCGAACCTCTCGTCCGCAGCATTTCCTCACTGTGATCTTCTAAAACTGTTTGATCTCCATCCTTAGCTTTCAATGGAAGTGGACTGCCTGGAATCTCTGTATCAACTTCTCTAGAAGGTAGGTTCCATTTAACATCCTCAGGTTTTCCAATATTACTTCCTAAGCCTTCTGAAAATGCACCCAGCTCGGACTTCACAGACCCAGATGATTTACTTCTTGGGCTGCCCTGGGCAACACCCAATTTTCCTTGCTTTATCAAGAGTCGCTTTTCAAGCTCAAGGGCATGAAGAATTGCATCTTCTCGACGTGCATATTTCTCTCTTTTCTTGATTGGCATGCCCAAGGCAGATTCAGCCCTTTTGATGCAATCAGAAAATTCAGCACACCGAAATGCTTTCACACGCTTTGACTTTTCTAAATTGTACCAGTCCCTGTGAAGAAGCAGAATAACATAAAATCAGAATGAAGGTGACAGATATATTGAAAGATGGGGAAATAAAACAACTTGAAATAAGGGCAAGGAACTCTTGGTTAACACTTCCAGTAGGGAAAAGGAGAAACAGAGTAGCAAAACATTTGGTCGAATATCAATAACTTAAAGAACCAATTGTTCGTGTTTTTCATCACGTCAAGTTTGAGAATATTTAAACCTCAATAAGCTATTATTGCATGGAAAAGAAAGAGAAAACACAGAAAATTAACAAAACAAAGACCAAACAAGCGTCATGCATAAAGAAATGCGATGCTTGTTAGGTTTTCAAGAAACAAAATCATAGATGATTGCAGACTCTATGGACTATGCACAGAGCGTTATTTTATGGGAGTCGATCTTGACAGTTTACCCAACATGTTTGTTTTATTTCAAGACGGACATTAAAAAGCATTTAGAAGATTTGTATATCCCACAATAACTTTTCATTTTGTTCAGCATGTGACAATTCCAAGAGGTTAGAAATGGACTTGGGCAAACCTTATATTGATTAACAATGCATAAGGAAGGTGGTCGGAAAAAGCCTCCGGCATTTGGGGACTTGATCAAACTAGAAGCCACTGTTAAAATGAAGCAATAACCGTAGAATGAAACTCTACTAGGGAGGTTATGGAAGAATGATTCCATCAAACTATTCCCAAGTAATCCAATATGATTTAAGATTTTGCAAAAAGGAGCAAAAGGGATGTTAGGATTAGCTTGCACAGAATGAGTTTGTTCATATTTGTGTATAGAAAAGATTACCTGATGGTATTTCCTACCTGCCTACAATCCAATCTAAACGGAGTAATACACAATTTAGCAGCTCATTTATAGATTTTATTTTATTTATTTACTTGTGAGCAAATCATTTCTCTTGTCATTACAACAATCCCAAACAAAATTAACAAGAAAGACTTACACGCTAGCATCATCCCTTCCAAGGAGTTTGACCGGAGTCCCTGTTCGCGGCGATGTTAGATTATACTCTGCGAGCTCATCCGCCTCCATTATGTGACCAGGCCACCACGACCCGTTTCTTCTCCGCACCCACACAATCGGACCTATGCCACCATCGGCCGCCGTCCCAGGACTCTCCTCCATCCACGAGCGCGCGCGCTCTCTCTCTCTCTCTCTATATATATATATATGTAAATGCAGTTTTTATTTTACAGGAAACAAAAAAGAAAAAGAAAATCAATCAGCCTCCAGAGAAGAAGAGAGAGAAGCGGATGAACCGGAAAGAGGTGTAAGTGGATGATCTGGGTAAAGAGAATCGGATTTCCATTCAGAATTGCTGACTTTTCATTTTCTTCCCTTTTAGGGTTTGGTTTTTTTTCCTTCCCTTCACCGATCTGTTTTCGAAATTCCCTTGTTTTCTTATCTAATATGATATAAAGGCAGATAGATGGATGGATTGGTTTTTGTTTGGTTTTTTTAAAAACGAAAACAAACGAGCAGCAGCGGCATCGGCGGCAGAGAATGAAATTGAAGGACGAGTGGTGTGTTCTGCTGGCTCACTGATTTTTGACGCGGAAACTCGCCTCGACTCTAACTAAGTCCAGTTTCTTATGGGCCTCCGATGGTTTTGGGTCTATATCCTCTTTCCCCTAACAAAGCCCATGGCTCGACTTAAAAGGGAACTCTCGTTCCTTGAAGAAATTCCACGTGTTATAATATATATATATATATATTTTTAACTAACAAAGCTCATGCTGATGGTTTTATATATTTTAATGTATATATCTCTTTTGTAACTAAATAACATGCAAAATTAAATTAAATTTTAAATTCAGCTAATAACATATTACAATTTTTATATTTGAAATAAAATATTATACTACATAATTGAATTCAATTATTTAGTTTAAAATATATGCCGAAATGAATTAAATAAAAATTCTTAACTGTTTTTTTCTTAATTCAATTATACTATTCGATGAGCTATTTTACATGAAGAGTTGTCGGGACACAAATCTAATTCCATCTCCATGCTTTCAGGAAGGCACCTTTGAGTCTAGGCTCGCTAATTAGGACTGGAATTTCATTTCTTGTTCAATATAATTTTCGTTCAGTAATAATAAAACTTGAAAATTTATAATAATGAACTGATGCGATTTTTTTTTTTTTGAGTTAGGTGGCATTAGAATTGTTAGTTTCAATTCAATATCAAAAAAGGATGAATCTCATAATGATTGAATTTTATTTATTCCAAGGCGTCGGCATTATATTTATTTAATTATATGATAATTAAAATATATATTCATAAAAAAAAAAACAATGATTAAAATTCTAGAGAGAAAAAAAAATATATGTTGTTAGTCAAAATTGTATTTTCTCATTCATGTAATTTTTTTTAACAATAACATGTCTAAGAACCTAAGACCAAATGTTATTTGGGATACTAGTCATCCATACTGTAAACAAATTTTAAAGACAACTAGTAAACATGACAACTATTAGAGCTTTAGACGCGAGAACACGCCAATGAATGCACACTGTTTAGAATTCGGTAGCGTGACAGTGGTAGCCTTGCATAGGCAGCGATAAATTTGGCAAGCAGTGTGCAACAGTTCATACAAGTCATTGAGTTCTTGATTTGGCATGAACGTGGGGATTGGATCATGGACCTTCTAGCTGGCAGCAAACACAGCAGAAACTGTCAGTTGGGACTGACATTTAGACATGTTAATTGTGGGTTAGTTGTGGCAGTAATGGACATCAAGATCATGAGGGACAGGTGGTAGAACGTAGGGCATAGCAAGGTTTACTCTACAAGCTACTAAGATCATGGGAACATGGGAGAGAAAATGTACAATACTTGCTGGAAAATAGGCTACTAAGTTCATGGAGAACATGGAAAAGAAAGTGCCCCACTATGTCCTGAAAAATAGGGATGATAGTCATGCCTTGTAATTCACATATCTTTGTCAATAAATAGGCTGGAAAGTCTTGGTTGTGTAGTATGCAATCTTTGTGCATAGAACACACACTTATATCGTGTAATCCTTTGTTTATGAGATTAATAAATGTTGGGAGATTTTCCTTTATTTACGGTGTGCTTTAAGTTTATTTACTTGTGTTTGTTATTTGCTTACGACAACGCAATTATGAGAACTTCTTTAGGTGAGTGAAACACATAGTTGTAGGCAAACACGAGTGAAAAGGGTGAGGTAAGGTTTAGTCTAGTCAGGACTAGACTGCCGCATATGGCTGAATTTTGGGGCGAAAAATTTAACTCTATAACAAGTGGTATTAGAGCACGATTTGTTCTAAGATCATGCAGCTTGAAGTCATGGAAGTTATTGGGGAACGGTTGGTATGTCTTAAGACTTTGATAGGGCAAGAGGAAGAAGGTGAAGAACGCTCTATCATTGATCGATTAAAGGAAGTTATGGAAAGTGCTGAAAAGGATGAAAGTTTGTACATTTCTCTTGCGGCAGAATTGAGTGAACGATTGGAAGCTACTAAAGAGACTATTGTCATTCTAAAACGGGAAGTAACAAACACTCTTATTGGGTAAGTACATTTAAGCCTAAAGTGCTTGAACCGAAGTCTTTCTATGGGGCAAGAAGTTCCAAGGAACTTGAGAATTTTTTGTAGGACATGGAGCAATACTTTAGTGTTGCTAGGATCGACGTGGCTGAACAAGTAGATCTTACTGTGATGTATCTCACGGGTGATGCTAAAATTTGGTGGAGGATAAGAACAAAAAAGGACTTAAGTGCTGGATGTCCAAAAATTGAGACGTGGGATCGTCTTAAGCAAGAACTGAAAGAGCAGTTCCTTCCAAACAACACATCTTGAATTGCGTGGGAGGAATTGAAAAGGCTCAAACATGAAAGGTTAGTTCGTGACTATGTTAAATCTTTTAGTTCTTTGATTCTCGACATTGAGAATATGTTCGAGGAGGATAGGTTATTCAACTTCATGTTTGGACTTCAACCTTGGGCTTGGGCACAAGCGAAACTAAGATGATAGAAAATAAAATATTTGCCATCCATTATTATTGCTGCGAAAAGTTTGATTGATTTTAAATCAACTACTACTATAAAGAGTTATATGTCAACCTCCTTCAAGTCTAAAGTAAAAGACAATGAGGAAAAGAAGAAGAAGAAGTTCAGTGGGGGTGCATCAAATGTTGTCGTGAATAAGGGCAAGACTAAGTTAATGGGTGCACAAGGTAAAGATACTAACTGAACTTTGCTTGCTTCATTTGTGATGGTCCTTATTTTGTGAGGGAGTGTCCGAAAAAGGAAAAGTTGAATGTTATTCGGGTTGGAGATAACGAATGAGGGGGTAGTTATGCACGTTAATCCTATACGTGTGTTAAACTGCTTAGTAGCTAACTCAAGGGATTGCGACTGCTGAAACCAACCTTGTTGATCAAGACTTGGCAAGGATTGATGCGTTGCAAAAAGAGAAATCAGGGTTTGCAGACAATCTGATGTATGTGAGAATTGGGATAAATGGCAAAGACATTAATGCTATACTGAATTTAGGTGCAACTCACACGTTTATAGTTAATCGATTGGTGAAGGAACTTGGCTTACGACTGAGTAGTAGCCATACATCGATGAAAGACAGTAAACTTAAAGGCACAAAAAATTGCAAGTATGTATTATGATGTGCCAATAATGTTGGATCAGTGAAGAGGTAAACAAGACATGTTGGTTGTAAATCTTGATGACTACAATATTATTCCTAGTCTTGATTTCTTGAGAAAAACCAAGATTGTTTTGATGTCATATCTCAATAGAGTCATGATTGCAAGTGAAGGATGCTTATGTTTTGTCCTATGTTGCAATGTCACAATACCAAAAATCATTAGAAGTGGAAAAAGCTTGATCTTGGTCATTGTTATTGAGAAAACATTACAAAAAGGTGGAGAAGTGTATCTTACGACAGTAGTGGATGAGAAAATAGATTGTTTGAGAAGGTGCCAAAAGAAATTGCTAATATGCTGCAACAATTTGAGGATGTGATGTCGCCTCGGCCACCGAAGAAACTCCCACCTAGAAGGGCTACAGACCATCGAATTGAGTTGGTGCCTGAAAAAAAAAAAAAAACATTATCTCAAGCCCCTTACCAAATGTCACCAATGAAATTAGCAAAATTAAATAAAGTAATTGGGGGAACTGATTGACACGGGTTTTATCCGTCCTTCCAAGGCTCTATATGGTGCTCCAGTCTTATTTTAAAATAAAGTAGATGGAGCCTTCGCATGTGTGTGGACTATCGAGCACTTAACAAGGTAATCATTAAAAATAAATATCCAGTTCCTTTAATTCAAGATTTGATGGACATATTGTGTGGAGCCTCTATCTTTACAAAGCTAGGCTTGCGATCAGGATATTGGCAAGTGCAAATTGCTGAAGGTGACGAGCGTAAGACTACTTTTCTAGGTATGTCATTCGGCCTAACAAATGCTACATAAACATTTTGTAATCTTATAGTGACATTTTATATAATTTCTTAGACAACTTTGTTGTAGTTCACTTAGATGACATTGTTGTCTATAGTAGAGGAATTAAAGATCATGTAATTCATCTTTCTAAAGTTTTAAGTAGATTGAGGGAATATGAATTATATGTAAAAAGAGAAAAATATAAGTTTGCAAAAATTAAGATTATGTTCTTAGGGCACTTAATTGGGGAGGGATATGTGAAGATGAATCCATGAAAAATTCAAGCCATCGTTGAATGGTCAGCACTAAAAGACAGTCCTCGAGTTGAGATCTTTTTTAGGGCTGGCAAACTATTACTGATGATTTATTGAGGGCTATAGCAAGAAAACTCTCCTCTCTCAGATCTTCTAAAGAATAATCAGAGATGGGAATGGTTAGTTGATTGCCAACAGGCCTTTGAGAAGTTGAAAACAACGGTAATATCAGCTCTAATCTTGGGGCTACCTGATTTTGAGAAGTCATTCGAAGTGCATATTGATACTTTAGATAGGGCTATAAAAGGAGTGCTGGTACAAGAGGGACATCCAATTGCTTTCGAGAGTCAAAAGTTGAAAGATGTTGAATAGAAATACTCGACTCATGAGAAGGAAATGATGGCAGTAGTGTACTCACTACTTTGGTGTATGGAGAGTATATATGTTGGGACCAAGATTCTTTATCAAGACCAACAACGTTGCCAACACCTTCTTTAAGACATAAAAGAAATTGTCGCAGCGGCAAGCTCGGTGGCAACAATTCTTGGTCGAGTATGACTTTGTATGAGAGCACAAACTAGGGAGGTATAATCAGGTTATGGATGCACACAACAGACGCGAGGTAATTGTTACTATTCTTGCTATTGTTCAGATGGAGTTGGACATTCTGGATTAACTTCGTCAAGTTGCTAGGGAAGATACAGTGTACAAGAAGCTGGTTGATCTTGTACGAGAAGGGACAATATGAAGATATTGGTTAGAATAAAACCTACTCTATGCAAAAAGAGGTCGGATCTTTATGCCAAAGGGAGAGTTACAAAAGTATTTTATAATGGAGACTCATGACCCGCAGTGGGCTAGACATCTAGGTAGAGAAAGGACGCTTGCTCTTGTATCCCAGACTTATTATTAGCCGAAGATGGATGATGACATAGAACTTTACGTCAAGACTTGTCTAGTGTGCCAACAAGACAAGACTTTTCGGCAGCGAGAGGCAGGCTTGTTACAGCCGCTACCAATTCCAGACAAGCCTTAGGTGTTAATTTCGATAGACTTTATTGTTAGGTTTCTAGGTGGATGGCATGAACATTGTCATGGTTATTGTAGACAGATTCATCAAGTATGCAGTGTTTGTGATTACCCTGATAGTGTGTATAGCTGAAGTTGCCGCTAAGTTATTCTATCAAAACATGGTGAAGTATTTTGGAGTACTTTTTAACATTGTAAGTGATCGTGATATGCGATTCACGAGCAGATTCCAAACAATGTTGTTCAATATGATTGGGACAAGACTGGAGTTTTCCACTCCTAATCATCCGCAAACCGATGGGTAGACAGAAAGGATAAATGCTTTGCTGAAGGAATATTTGAGATACTAAGTGATAACAATGCAACGAAATTGGTTGGAATTGTTGGATAGTACGCAGTTTTGCTACAATCTTCAAAAATCATTGGCAACAAAAGCAAGCCCATTTGAGTTGGTTTTGGTGACTCGGCCTCAAACTCCTGTCGAGATTGCGATGCAAAAATCTTGTGGGGAAAATCCAGCTGCGTATAGGTTTACGATGGAGCGACAAGAATTGTTTGAGCAAGCCCAAGATAGCTTATATAAGGCAAGAAAAAGGATGTTAAAATATGTTAACTAGAAACAAAGATTGCTAGAATTCAGTGAGGGCGACAAGGTGTTACTCAAATTAACTCCACAAATCTGGAAGAAAATTATAGGGAAGACAAAGCATCGATGGTTGGTGCCGAGATATGATGGACTTTTCAAAATCATGGAAAAAGTGGGGGTTGTTGCCTATCCATTGAAGCTGTCAGGATAGCTAAAGCTTCATCCAACTTTTCATGTAAGTTATTTAAGACCTTTCCATGAAGAACAAAAGGATTCAAAATGAAGCAAGTTGCAAAGAGATCCTCTAACGATTCACAAATAGTTTGACAATGGTATTATTAAGATCATGGATCATCGTTGACTTGGCCAGTATAGAAAGAATCGACAAACTGATTTTTAAAAAAATAAGAGAAAAACATAGAGGTTTCGTGGGGAAAGGACATAGATTTAAGGCAATTCAAAGATCAGGTGCAAGAATACCTCACCTCTATTCCGACGATGATGTCAGACTCTTTTGGTGGGGGTGGTTTGTTAAAGCTTTAGGCGTGAGGACACGCCAATAAATGCACACTGCCTAGAATTCAGTATCGATGGACAACAACAACCTTGCATAGACAACGACAAATTTGGCAAGCAATGTGCAATGATTCATGCGAGTCATTGAGTTCTTGAATTGGCATGGACATGAGGCTTAGATCATGGACCTTATAAGCTGGTAGCAAACACAGCACAAACTGATAGTTGGGACTGGCAGTTAGATATGCAGATTATGGGTTAGTTGTGGCAGTTATGGACATCAAGATCATGAAAGACAAGTTATTGAACGTAGGGCATAACTGGGGTTGCTCTACAAGCTACTAAGATCATGAGAACATAGAGGAGAAACTGTCTAATACTTGCTGGAAAATAGGCCACTAAGTTCATGGAGAACATGGGAGAAAAAATGCCCCACTATATCCTGAAAAATAGGGATGATAGTTATGTCTTGTAATTCACATATCTTTATCTATAAATAGGCTGGAAAGCCTTGGCTGTATAGTTTGCAATCTTTGTGCATAAAACACGCACTTATATCATGTAATCCTTTGTTTGTGAGATTAATTAAGGTTGTGAGATTTTCCTATATTTGCGGTGTGTTTTGAGTTTATTATTTGCTTAAGACAAGGCAATTGTGGGAACCTATTTAGGTAAGCAAAACTGTAATATCTCACATCGATGGGTGAGGACTTGGGGGAGGGCCTTATATGAGCATGCTCACCTTGACTAGTAAGACGCGTTTTGGAACCATGTGTGGCTGCCAAGAACAAATCCGTGAGACCCATGGGTCAAAGCGGACAATATCTTGCTAGTAGGGTGGGGTGTTTTAAGTTGGTATAGAGCCCGGCTCACTAGCTGTCCGATGGTGCTAACGAGGTTGTCGGGCTCCTTAAAGGGGGTGGATTGTAATATCCAACATCGACAGGTGAGGACTTGGGGGAGGGCCTTATATAAGCATGTTCACCTTGACTAGTAATACGCGTTTTGAAACCATGTGTGGCTATCAAGAACAAATCCGTGAGGCCCATGGGTCAAAACGGACAATATCTTGCTAGTGGGGTGGGGTGTTTCATAGCTTGTCATTGAAAAAAATAAATTTGAAATAGTCTTAACACTTATTTTCCAACTATGATAGATAAACAAGATAAGCATTCCAAACATTACTGCTCCGCCCACCACCCTTACCTGCTGGCATGCCATATTTTTTACATCAACACATCTGACTTGAACCCTGTAGTATACCAGACTTCATAAATTCACTTTGAAAACAAAAAAAAAAACACAAGGAGAAAATATAATAAATCATAGTTAAAAATATTTTTATTATTTTCAATGAGTTTTGAATTTTTATTTTATTTTTTTGTGTTTCTTTTTTTAAAGTGAACCACATAAAATAATTAATAAAATATCACTAGTTACTCATGTATCATAAAATTTTCCTTTATTTAGAGGGAAATAATTATCCGTTTAAAATTTAACCCCCTAGATAAATAAATGAAATAAACAAATAATTTTTAACCCGTAATACATTATACCAAAAAAAAATATCCTTATACTATTTTTTTCACTCTCTCTTTCCTTGTCTTAAAATTCAACTTACATTACTAATATGATACGATCTAAATAAGGTTGGATTCAGATTTTTACATAAAATTTTCTACTTTTCAGTAAGGTCGGATTCGGAACATAACTTTCAACTCAATTGTTGGATCAGACTGAATTTTTTACATGAATTTCTAGACATGATGTTATACATTGGATTAGAATTTTCGGTCAATTAGAGTTTGTTAAGAGATTATTTCAAAGGGTCGAAGTTATTAGATGAATCTTGTCAAATCTATATGTCTGACTTTCGTTTACTTTTTGGACTATATTTAAAGCTATAAAAGGAATTATGATGATATTACAATTGTGTTGGTAAGTAGACATCCATAACTTTTTGGCGATATATGGTAGGCCTCCTAATTCATTCAAACGATAGAGAACGACATGTTTGAAATCAGGACTGAAATATGTCAAGAATATACAAAAATTAAAGAAACATCGTTTCCTAATGTATTATGGATTCTAGTCAATGCAAGGATTTTTTAATGCCCTTAGAAACATGTGTGGAAGCTATTGACTTATTTATTTTACAAGGATTCCATGTCAAATAATGAGATATTTATGACAACAATTATTATCCATAGTTTCCAGGGATTCCATATTCATTACGGAATGTATGTGGTGGTAATGAGACTTGAGATTCTTTTATTGTTCTTTTTCTTATTTTATATTATTTCCTGACACATTAATGAGATTAAAAGGAGGCAATTTAAGGGAGAAAATTTCAGCAATTAAAAACAAAGTTTCCTAGCTAATTTAAAGTATGAAGTTTTGGCAAAGCCTCCAAGGAAAGAAAATGGGAAGTTTCGGCCATGTATGAGGATTTTAAGCAAGAGGACTTTGTTTTATGATGTTTTGATTTATTTATTTTAGTGTTGAATTTTATTAGCTTTGGACTTTATTCTAAATTGAGTTTGTTTTGGCCCATTAAATATTGTTTTAGAGTTTGTTTTAATATTAGACTTGTGTTAGTTAATTACTAGTTAGGACTCATTTGCTTGCAACCCAAAAAAGGATTCATTAGAGTTAGGGGTGTTCAAAAAAACCGATTAACCGAGAAAATCGATGGAAAATTAACTGAGAAAACCGAACCGAGATGGAAAACCGATTAAACCGATTTTAAAAACCATAAAATCTTGCCGGTTTGGTTCGGTTTCAGTTTTACCACTGAAACCGGTGAACCGAACCGGTCCACCCATAAAATAAAGTTAATAAATGACCTAGTATAAATAATATAGTAAACCTAACCCTAATTGACATTACATGTGAAGTCGCCGCCCACGCCAAGCAGAGATGATTTATCGTCTTCTTCCTTTCCCCTTCAATTTTCATCCTCTCTACGTCTTGCCCCATGCATTTGTCTCTTCTCTAGCCGAACAATAAGTCAATAACCCATATCTCTGCATCCATCTAGTATACTTGCAGCCGGAAAAAAAACCCGACAAAACCCCTTGGCTTCTCTCTTCACTTGCAACAGAAAGATAGGGCTCCTCCATTATAGAAAAGATGGCAAGGTAAAGTTTATCCATGTGTTAATTCTGGCCTTCGTGTGCTTGTAAGTTGTAACATTTGTTTCAAACTTTGATGCTTCTCTGACCTCTGCTTCTCCTTTTTCTATCCTCTTGTAGCTAGGGTTTTTGCATCTTTCTTCAGGTTCGCCTCCCTTTCCCCCGCCCTCTCTCCTTTCTGTTGATTTGTGTTGATATTGAGTTCTGATTGCTTTGTTTAGCATTGTTAACTTTAATATGTATCGGTTTATCTTGATTGCTTTGATCTGTATTATCGGGTTTTTTTATCTGTAGTATTAGCTATCAATTTGTTTTATCTTGATTGCTTTGTTTAGCTATCAATCTATTGTATCAATTCTGACAGTAATAAGTTCAAGTGAAAACATGGTTGTCGGGTGTTATGTTAGCTTTATAATAAGTTCATGTATAATCTGTTAATTGTTATATCTGTTCAATAATAAGTTCAAGTGAAAACATTGTTGTCGGGTGAATCTGTTGTATCAAAATGGATTTGAACAATGTTCATAGCTTTATTCTGGCAGTAATAAGTTCATTTTTTTTTTATCTTGATTGATTTTCATATACGATATGTTATAAACCATTGGTCCATTACAATGTACACCTTGTTTAAGATTTTTTTGCCCAGTCAGATGCAATGAACTGATAGTACTTTAATTTCCTTGTATATGGTTAATATGGTTAACATGGAAAATCAGTATATGGTTAATATGGTTCAACATGGAAAGTCAGATGCTAGAGCTCATTATGATGTGTATTTTTACGAGTAGTATGCAGGTTTTTTAGAATAGAGAGGTGACAGATGCCTTTTTGCAATTATATGAACCTAACATGATACTCAACTTCTGCTTGATTCTCAATTATAGTCAAATGTTGATTCATGTTGTTATTTTTTTAATTTCATATGGATAATCGGGAAGATCCTACACCAAATGAATCAAATCCTTCAAGTTTGGAACCCAATTATTTGCCTATTCCAATTGCAGTTCCAATTGCTACTTCTAGTACAAATAGCAACATTGAAAGTGAAGGTAATCCAGCTTCTAGATCTAATAAAATAAAAACATCTCATATTTGGGATCACTTTAAAAAACTAGATGGTAATCTTAAAGCTCCTAGGGTTGCATGTATGTATTGTGGAAAAGACTATGCATGTCATATTATACTTAATGGGACTAGTAACACGTGGAGTCATCTAGGTGTATGCAAAAAATTTCCTTTTGTGATTGACCAAAAACAAAAAACTTTAGTCTTAGAACCTAAGCCTATAATAAAGGGGGTAATAATGGAGAGGAAAACTGGTGACTATTAAGGCAGTGGGTTATAGTTATGAAGAGTGTAGGAAAGCCATAGGAAAAATGATTATACTTGATAAGCTACCTTTTAACTTTGTTGAAAACCAAGGATTTAAATCATTTTGTCAAGTAATGCAACCTAGATTTGATGTTCCTTCTTGTTTGATGATTTGGAGAGATTGTTTGAAAATTTTTGTAGATGAGAAGGAAAAATTAAAGAAAGCTCTTAAAGATCGACGTTTATGTTTAATAACCGATACTTGGACATCAATCATAAATATTAATTATATGTGTTTGACTGCCCATTGGATTGATGAAGGTTGGAACTTGAATAAAAGAATTCTAAACTTTTGTCAAGTTTCTAATCATAAAGGTGAAACAATTAGCTAAGCAATTGAGAGTTGTTTGTTGGAATGGGGAATTGATAACATTTTAACAGTTACAGTAGACAATGCAAGTTCAAATAATTTGACAATAAAATATCTGAAGAGAGTAACAAGTAATTGGACAACTAATATATTGTCAAATGACTTCATGCATGTTAGATGTTGTGCATATATTGTTAATCTTATTGTATGTGCGGGATTGAAAGATATTGATGATTCAGTTGTTAAGATTAGGAATGCAGTGAGGTTTGTTAGATTTTCTCCTTCTAGACAACTTGTTTTTAACCAATGTACAGAGAGGTTGAAAATTGGGAGTAAAAAATCTGTTTTCTTGGATGTTGCAACTAGATGGAACTCTACATATATGATGCTAGATGTGGCTGATAAATTTGATGTGGTTTTTATGAGGTTAGAAGAAACCGATCCTAGGTATTTGAGTTACTTTGAGGTTGATTCAAAAGGGAAACAAAAAAATTTAGGTCCTACTGCTTTAGAAGATTGGGAAAAGGCTAGATCTTTTGTCAAGTTCTTGAAACTATTTTACACGGTTACATTGAAATTTTATGGCTCGTTGTATGTGACATCTAATTCTTTCTTCCATGAATTGATTTTCATGCACACAAGCATATCTCAACTTTGTAGAAGTGAAGATGTTTATGTAAGTAAAATGGCCAAGAATATGATGGCAAAGTATAAAAAATATTGGAGGGATCAAGATACACAAAACTTTTTATTGTATGTGGCTATTGTGTTAGATCCACGTTTCAAATTGAAGCATGTGAGATTTTGTTTTGGAAGATTGTATGATGTTGAAGAGGCTAAAAATTTTACAATTAAGGTTAAAGATACTTTGCTAAGGTTGTTTGAGCATTATATGAATGTTGATGAGAATGTTGAGGTTGTTCATAGTGTTGGAAATAGTATAAATGAAAATGTTAATGTTGATTTAATGGTGGTAAATGATGATATGTTGGATGACTTAGCTTCTCAATTCAAAAAACATTTAGAGGAAGAAGGCGGTGTCTAAAAAAAAATGAGGTTGAGGGTGATGATTGTGAGGATTCTAATGATTTTAAATTAGATATTTTGGGTTGGTGGAGGTGTAATGCTACAAAATACAAGATTTTTTCTAATGTGGCACAACGCGTGTTAACTATTATGGTATCTACAGTTGTTTCTGAATCAACTTTCAGTACTGGTGGTCGTATTTTAGATCCATTTCGAAGCTCTTTATCTCCATCGACAGTGTAAGCACTGGTTTGTTGTCAGAATTGATTGAGTTTAGCATCAATTCCAATCAACATCAGAAACTTCATGGATTATATTGAAAATTCTGAGATGATTGAGTCAGGTAATTTCTTTTACAAATTTAAATGTAGTTATTTTATAATATCATTTATTTACATATGTTTAATATAACATTTTAATTTATGTTTTTGTAGAATTTGGTGAAAGTTTAAAAATCTCAACTGATTGTTTGTAAGTTGTATTGATGATGTTGGTGCAATCCTGGAATATAATTGTTTTGGATAATTAATTCACTTTACCTTATTAATTCCTTTTAAAATTTTGCATTGCTAATTTTTTTAATAGCCGAACTCTAATATGTTGCTAATTTGCTAGTGTTTCTTTATAGCATTATCCTTGCTGGATCTTTTAGCTTTTACTGTTGCTAGAAGTTTTGGATGTTGCTGTAGTGCTGGTGTTGAATTTTTTTCTTCAAATTATACATGATGTTTATAATAATTTATTACTGGTTGCTATTTGCTAATGTTTATATTTGCTAATGTAAACTTTTTTAGTGTGAACACCTCTTTTAATTTAAGGTGTCCAAATTTGATCATGCATCTTGCATTGATTTGAATTTTCATAGCTTATTTATTTGCACATTAAAGATAGTAAGATAGCAAGATTAAAGATAGTAAGATAGCAAGATGTGAAGCATTTCAAATTTATTGTTACTATAAGCATTTCAAAAAATATCAATCTTTTAATTTCATTAAAAAGCTTATAACAAACTAAATTAAATTAGAAAATTTTAAAGAGTTTTGATTAAAAAGCCTATAAATTTAGCCCTACAAGACAATTTAAAAGCTCAAGTTAATCTAAGCCCATTAAAAAAAATTCAGAAAGCCCATTAATTTAATGATTAGGTTTCTTGGTTTTTAAGCTAAAAAACTGAATTCAACCGAACCGAACCGAACCGGTTCGGTTTGAACCGGAATTCGGTTCGGTTATGTTTGAGTTTTAAAAAATATAAGTTACTTGGTTCGGTTGGTTTTTATGGTTCAAACCGAACCATGAACATGCCTAATTAGTGTTATTTAGAGGGCACTATACACTATATATTATTTTTATGGAAGCAAGTTTCGGCTGCTATGATGATTTGAATAAATAAGCTTTTTTCTTTGTTTTGCGTGTTGCAAAGATTAACTGTTTTACTTTACAGGGATAAAGATCTTATACTGATTTATCAAAAATAAACTGGCTTTGAAGTGTCATTTATATACTTCAAGTTCTTAGATACACAGTTATCTCTAGGTTTAAGTTTTTTTTTTTTTCAATATCTTTAATTCTTAGATACAAAGTTGTCTCTACGTGGGAGTTTCAAAGTTAATATTCGGCTTTCTTGGGATGATTTTCAATTTCGTTGTGGATTACATAACAACATGGTCACGAGTTTCTCATCATAGTATTTCTATTATTTTCTTTCTTTCCATAATAATTTGCACCCTTAACAATTATTTTTATAAAAGTTTTTATTTTTATTTTTTAACTTTGCAGCAAATAGTCTTATCTTAATTTGTTTTTGCCCTTATTTTTGTTGCCAGATTTTGATAGAATATTTCTTTACTTGTGTAATGGATTAAAAAAAAAATTCTATTCATATAAAAATGCAAATAGACTTTTAATGTCTTTGGTAAAATTTAATTTGTCAAGAAAATTATGATCAGTTGGAAAATTATATTATATTTTTATTTAAAGCATTTACATTCAATGAGAACGTATGGTACAAAAATTGATAGAATCTTATGATTTTTTTAGATTATAGTAAAATATATAAGACATTTGTTAGATATAAATAAATTAATTCCTCTAATTTGGTAAAATAAATAGTTTTAAAAACTAATTTATCAGTCCCTTTCACCAATTTCATATTTTTTTTCAATTTATTTTATTTTAATATTTATGAAAAATAAGTAAATAATATGAAAAGATCAATAAGAAAAGAATATATTTTTAAATAAAACAATATTAAATTAAGTATGGTTAAACTGGTCAAGGGTCTAATTAATTAAGGTTTTAAACTAGAGAGACTATTTATTCTTTTTGCAAAACGAGAGCTATTAATTTATAATTTACTTGTCTAAAAAATCAGACAGAATTCAAATTTCAAATTGACGCTCCAACGGTCATATGCTCTAGGGTTTTTTTTGGATTTTCAACGTTCTTCTGTGGCCAGAGTCCCCCAAGACAACTATATAGCCATTGGTCTTCTCTCTCGATAGCAGCCAGCCGCACACAGCAAAAGAAAAAACATCTTGTTTTTCATTTTCATTATCAATTCAAAGATGGATTTCCACAGTCTTTCAAGGAAAGATCTCCAAGCTCTCTGCAAGAAGAACAAGATCCCTGCTAACATGACCAATATCTCCATGGCCGATGCCCTCAAAGTTCTTGACAAGGTACGTAATATAACCTTTTCCTTGAAATTCTTTAACAGCCCATTTCATATTGATTGTATTCAACGAATTTGATTTAATTTTCCGGATCCAATTCTATCAATGAGCGAGCATACTTTCTTGAAATATTCAAGAACAGCCATATCCATATGAGATTTTTCTAGATTTTACTGCTATTGTTTTGTTTCATATAGCTGGAAGGCACTCTTTGAGTAAGCCATTGGGGAAAAAAAAACGTAAACGTACATGCTTGTGCAGTATCCAAACAATAACAAAGATTGTTGAATACTTGTTTTCAATATCTTGTTTGGCTGCCAGCGATCAGAGTGAAGAAATCTAATGAAATAAGAGAGACCCATAACTTTAATAAAAAGATATCAATTACATTTCTCAGAAATCAAAGAATGACCCAATTGAATTCATAAAATCCCCAAGCTTTCTCTCTCATGAACTTTATATGTCATTCTTCTTCACTCTAAAACCAATTTAGTCTTACTATTAGCTATAAATTGAAAGGAATAGTTTTGGATTCTCAAAGATTTTACTTACTTTTTTCAGGTGGAAGGACTTGACGAGTTCACCAATGCGCCGCCCAAATCCGATTCACAGCAATCCCCGGAGAAAGCTGGATCAAATGAAATTCTTCAAACTTCTTGTAGAACCTCGACTCGGAACAAGCCTCTTCGCATCGAGCCTGAAAGCTCACAAAAACCCTTGACTCGCACTCCTTGCACAACAAGAAGAAGGATTATTGGGGGGGATGGTGATCAAGAGAACAAAAATGCAAATCATCCAGAGACTCCAGCAATGCCAACAAGCCGCAACAGGACTTCAGCAACTTCTGCTCGGCGGAAAATGGTGGAAATTGCTGAGGACCAACAGAAAAACAATGTACCAAAGACACCAGCAGCAAATAGTTGCCGGAGAATGGCTCCAGCTGTTTCGGCTAGGAGGAAAGTAGAGGCCCAGAAGGAAGAAGTATCAGTTCAGAGGGTATACAGCACGAGGCAATCATTAAGATTGTTGGAGAAGAGCATGGGAGGGATGAGCTTAAAGGAGAAAGGGAGTGTCGGGCCATTGAAGATGGATGAATTGTGCAAGGAGATTGATGATGTTGAAATGAAGGAAGAGTCTGGTAAGTATTTTTGTAATTATCCATGATCAATATTTTCTGTGTTTGATTGCCAGAAAATGTTGGGGGGGAAAACAGCATTTATATAATTGAAAGTTTTTCATTTTGCATCAGAGTTCAGTTCTTGTTGTAAAGTTTATTGGGAAACAAATTTAATGCAATATGAGAACAATATACAAGGAATTAGAACAACAACTTGGACTAGGAACTATTTTGCTGGATTTTGGTTTTCTTGAGCTCTAATATCAGTCATCATGTACAGGATCTGATTTGCTGACAGTACCCGAAAAGAGTTCAGAGAAAACCATTGATACAGAAGCGATTTCGTGCCAAAACCTAGATCATTCACTGGAGGATAAAGGGGAAATCAAGCATGAACTTCAAGAGGAGAGCAACACTGATGTCTGTGAAGAAGATTGCAATGCAAAACAGGAAATAGGTTCTGAGAATTGTGATAATTCTAAAGTTATTTTATTAGACAATGAAAGTGAAATGACCAACGAACTTGAAGAGGATAACAAGAATAATGACTGTGATATGGATCACTGCTATCCAAAATTGGAAGGCTTATATGAACGAGATGAAGACATGAATGAGAGTTCCGAGAAATCAAATCCTATTCTAGTTGAAAGATCAGATAAGGCAGTACCGATCAACCAGGAACCAATCTACGAGAAGGGTAATTTGATTTTATGCTTCTTCAATATAAAAACAACTATTCATTCTTATTCACAATTTGTTTTTCATGGCCATTTATTGTTCTGTGCTTCATTGAAGTTTCTTGAATGGTCAGAGCCTTGCAGGACTAAATGCTCTGATTTCTGCAGGCACTGTGAAGTCTGGACTTATGGTGTCAGATTCACCAACTCTCGAAGTATCTGAATTTGTGGATAAAAACTCTGAAATGATTTCAAAAGAAGATAAGCAGCATCATGACAATGATGATCTCCAGTCAAACTTTGCAATTGAGGGAGAGTCTGATAGCAATCAATCAGATGAAGCTAATGAAAATGGTAAAGTAGAAATAGTTCCTGAAGATGCTAGCAATCAGAAGTCAGAAAGCAGACATGAAACTGAAAGTTGCCATTCAGTAACCGGGTCTTCTTCAACTAGTAAGTTTCCTGATCATTTTGTCACTGGTAATCTTGTGGCATCCTTCAAGGATATCTCGTTTAAGTGCGAGAATGAAGCACTTGTTGAAATCCATGTGATGGAAGCTGAAGAAATTGACATGAAAACCCATGAATGGCACGCATCTTCTTGTGTTTCAAATGAGACTCCAGGATATGTAAATCAAATGGCTTCTTCCTGTACTATGGCATCTGACAATGATTCAGGTAAAATCCTATTGCACAAGGTGCACGATCATAGCAGTGCAGGGAATTTGGTTGATATTACTGTAATGTCACAAGAAGAATTCGCCATGGCTCCAGCTCCAGCATTGGACAAGACTCCATCTTCCCCCTGTCAACCCCTGGTTGCTGGTGCAATCACAGGCCAAACAGGCTCATCTGCACCCTTTGCAGATGACACTCTTCAGGGTCAGTTTCCTCGTCCGACGGAGTTAATTTCAAAGAAATCTTCAACTAAGAAACAGCCAACAAGTTGGAAAATGATCGATGCCATCAACAAGGAGAACATTGACGACGGTGGCAAAAAAGTGGAGCCTCATAAAGAAAAAGAAAATAACAAGGTCATTGGTGAGAAGATATTGGATGAATTCAGTCTAAGGCAGCTGAGAAAGATGATGAAAGAAAAACTACAGATAGCCAACAACAAGAACAGTGAAGAAGATAATGACACAAAGGTATTATATTTTTTCAAGTACAGGGTTTTTCCTTTTTCTGTTTTCTTTTTAGTATTATATTTTTCAAGTATTTTCAAGCAAGTCAACAACCATTCATGGGGCATATCTCTTGTTAAATGATCAACAACAGGTGGGAAAGACAAGACTGGCCTTGCAGACACTGGCTGATGAGAATCGCAGGCATGGTGCTGAAGAACTGAAGTGACACCTTCTGGCCTTTTTGTCTCGGAATTTTGAGCGAAATGAAATATTTCTGTCGAATTTGAACTTTAATCCAGTCTTTTTTTTTCCGGTCCTGTTATAGGCTGGCTTACTGCAACATTTTGTTGAATGGCAAATTTTAATAAAAGAGACGTCTCTGTCTGCAAGTTTTTTTATTTTTATTTCCTTTTCATCATCAACAGAAAAATTGACGAAAAGAGCAGATTCCAGCTAATAATTTGGCCTAGAAAATCATATTCACAACATTTTGGGGCTGGCAGGCAGTTCCCTTTTCTGTGTGCACATCAATCGTCTGTCTGCAAGATTTTGATAAATGTTTATTTATGTAAAAATAGATACCAAGCTAGGATTTTTCAATAATTTTGATTTTAAAGCTGTTTGGAAGGGGGAAATAAACCTGAAAATCATTTTTAAATAAATTATTAAGGAGTTCTTTTCTCTCTCTGCCTTCACTTTCTCCACATTCTTCTAACACTAGCCATGTAAAAAACACATTGAAACTGTTGATTCTCTCTCTCTAATCACCCCTTTAATGGACGAAAACCACCCATTTGCAAACACTAAAGCTTTTTGTCAAAAGATGGTTGTTTCATGTTTGTTCCGGACTAGGGTTTCAATGTTTTGAATTGGGTGTTGAAGTCCTCAGTTAAGCAGAGATTACCAAGAGTCTGTCGTGAAGAAATAATGAGAAAATTTAGTTACAAAAAACTTTGACATGTCATTATTTTTCAGCTTAATTACAGAGGGAAGTATTCCTTCACTAGTTTTCATCGAAAATTTCATGGGTAAATATAGAAGTATTATAATCGAGAGCAGCCTCGTCGCCCCCTCCCTTTCTTCTTCCTCTTTTTCCTTTATTGCAAAAAAGTACTCCCCATCTTGCCACAAATCTAAGCCCCAATATCCTTATAAATTTGGCCACGCCAACACTTCTCTATGTTGAATCCAAGTTCTTGCTTGGATGGTGTGCATCCTGTGACAGTACTACCATGACCAGAGGAAGACAATAGCATCAACAGTTCTCTTTCATCCGAAGAAGAGCTTGGACTTCTCTATGTTGAATCCAAGTTCTTGCTTGGATGGTGTGCATCCTGTGACAGTACTACCATGACCAGAGGAAGACAATAGCATCAACAGTTCTCTTTCATCCGAAGAAGAGCATGGATTTGTGGATGGAAATAATAACGAAAGGAAAGCGGTGGTAGCATGACGATAGGTTACCTGAAGAAGAGGCGTAGCAAGTTGCGGTTGGCCATTGTCAACTTAATTTGTTGAGTGCATGTGTGGGTCAAATCCCTGGAAAGAAAGCGTAGAAAGAGGAAAAGAAAACCATAGAATCATCAAAGTCTTCTACAGTTTTTTCAAGATTCAATCACAGGTCTGTCACTTGAAGGAGCAAAGATAGCAGATCCAGTTGGCACTACAGGTATAACTATTCTATATCTCCCTTCACTTCGCTCCTAAACCACGGCGATCTGGGTTCCTTTCTCTTATGATGCGTTAAACTTTGCTTACCTCTCGATTCAAACCTAGGAATTGTATACAAAATTGGGGTTCTAAACAAGGTTCTTCTCTCTTTTGGTTTTATTTTCATGCTCTGTAGCGTGGGTTTGTGTTTACCTTTCCACATGAGAGGAGGGCAAGTTTTTTTACTCAGAGGAAAGAAAGAAGAGAGCCATGGATGTTCAGTCTTTTGCCAGCATGAGCACAAATTTTTTTTTTTTTTTTTTCTTTAAACGCAAGCCACTAACGTGCACGTGCACTACTCCTGTTCTTCTGCCTCACCTTAGCGGCTTAGCGTATGCATTTGGGAGTGTGGGCCAGATTTGCATGTGGGTTGTGCCTTATGCATTCTTTGGGCTTATTCTTTTGTTTGTATTCAAGCCGGTGGGCCTTCCTTGGACAAAGCCCACGTGTCTTCAGGTATGAGTGGTCTGATATATTTGGGTTTTAACTTGGGCCTTGTGCTAGGCTGGGAAACTCAGTCTAGGCTGAGCCTTTAAAGTCTAAGACACAAAACAGTGAAATTTGTCAAGGATAGAAATGTATTTTTTTGGTCTTTAAGATGCATTTGGCAATCACGCCTTTAAAACAATTTATAAACCTTTGTTTTTCAGTTAAGGATGTGTTTGAATAACACGTCCTGCATCTTTTTTCACAGCTTTATTTTTTGTTTTTTTTTCTTATTTTGCCAAACACGTTATAATTTAATTTTAATTATTTCTTTGATTTTTAAAGGATTATTTTTCAATTAATTTTGCATCTTTCATATCATTTTCTTACCATTTTATTTTTAATAATTGAGATTATTAATATATATATATATTTCTGATATTAAATAAACCAAATTTGAAAAAATAAAAAAATGACAAAAATAAAGTTTACAAAAAAAAAACAAATATTTATGTTTTAAATTGCATATGACAGTTTATAAAAAAAATATTATGTTTACATATTTAAAAACAAAAATATGAAAGAAAAACAAAAAAACAAACATATTGCATGATTTAGCATATTAAAAAATAGTTTTTACATTTCGCATGTATCATGGACTTAATAACAGGTTTATTAAAGTTTACGAGGACTTGATCTAAATTTTAAAAACATGAAAAAAAATATCAATTTGCTTATTTTTAATATTAAGAATTATAAACTTACATGTAAAATTTATTCTTAATATTAAAAAGAAACAAATATAAAAATATATTTTGCCTGTAGAATAATTAGGCTTGACCTATAAAGTGATGATCCATCTTACTGAGATGGATTTGCTTTGACAAATAGATAGCTAATAGTCAGAAAAACACAAGATCTTAAAAATAAACATATAAATACACAATACAACTTACTTAAATTAAGGTGTATTAGGGGTAATATTGTCATTCCTATACACAATCAGTCCTCTTACCTAGATTCTGAAGACCAATTAAAATTCTTTGTTATAAAAAATAATAGGTGGTGACTCCAAACATTTTAAACCATAATAGACAATAATTTCTTGTTATTTCTTCATATCATCTATTTTAATCCAGAAGAATGATTGTCGCGATATCGTACATATATGACAAGAAAAAAAATAAATTTTAGTCATTAAAAAATCATTTGGAAATGTCGCTCGGGTAAAGATTGTTTTTCAAAGTGTCAGTTTGAGAGTATAGTGTAGATATTGTTTTTCAAAGTATTTTTTGTTTAAAATGCATCAAAATAATTTTTTATTTCTCAAAACTTATTTTTGATATCAGCATGTAAAAATAATTTAAATTAAAAAAGATAATTTAAATTAAAAAAATAAATTTTTTTTTAAAAGAACGGTCGGGTCGTAATAGTAAACGGTTCATGAGTTAATTATCAAAACATGGTTTAAAACACATGTGAGGGAGTCATTTCGCATGAATAAGTCGGTTCCATGTCAAATTCAAAGCAGTAATCACACTTACAGGAAAGAGTGCAGAATATTCGATTTTCGATTCGCATAAAACAAAAACAAATCAGGATAAAATGCGTTCCGCTACTAACGATGGAAGCATTAGTTGACGGTACAAGAACGCGTACGGGTCGGGGGAGTGAGGTGGGGACGGCAACCAAGGAGAGAGAGAGAGAGAGAGAGAGAGAGAGAGAGAGGTGTTGGTAGGAAGGTTGGGTAAAGACACGCACCAATGACCAAACCATACATATTATTCCTTAGTCCCTTTATTTTGAACATAAATTATTCTTCGTAATACTTGTTTGAAAGCCTAATAATAAGTCCCTTGACATTCTTGTAGACCGTTGTCTCTTTAATAAAAGGTGAATGAATTGCCCCCCCCCCCTGAATAATTGCAATTTTGACACATTGTTTACACATCAAGTCAGCCATCGTTAAGTTTTATCATTAAAGCTTGCAGTTCATCATGATTTTTAAATTGTTTTATACCTGAAAAAATATCAAATTAATATATTATTAATTTTTTTAATGATTTTAATGTATTAATATAAAAACTTATTTTGATTTACTTTTAATTAAAAAGCATTTTTGTAAAAATACACTACATCACATTGTTAAACTTATTTTCTTGCTTTTCATGAAGCAAAGAACATTATATGTAACAATCTTTACGGATTTAATGAATGTCCGGTATTTAAGGGAATATCAACCAAGAACAATATTTTGATGCAATAAAAATCTCATAATTATAACAATTTTATAATCTCATTTGCAAAATATTTTTGTCCCATAAACTTTATCTTTACTCTAAATTCATTAATATAATATTATATGAATATTAAGAATAAATCAAGTATTTAATAATAATAAATATGTATTTACATGAATATAATAATATCATGTATAGCCAACCTTAGCTACATTACATACAAAAAATATGGTCTTTTAATGTAAAAACTCAATGGTAACAATCAAATTGAATTAAACCAGATGCTTAAATTAAATTAAATTAAACGGAAAGCTTAACATAACATAATGGAAGGAGGAGTAATTTTGCTTTCAAACCACCAAGCTCGACGTGCCAAAATAGCAGTTCTTCACGAGCGAAAATGCAAACATGAAGGATTATTTATAAGCAAATGCAAAGAGCAGGGACCGAAAAACATTATACTCTATCCCTTAGAGGTAGTTGGATGATGCTCCCTCTGTCCTGTCTCTGTATATAAAGATCAACTGCAAAAGATAGAGAGCCATCCACCACTTGTGCTTCTCTCAGGATTACAAGTACCTCTCTCAATCTCTCTCAGATCTTCTGCTCCTGCTGCAATTTGTATGGCAGCCAATTTCAAGAACACTGGCATCTTGGGGAAGCGAGTAGTCAACCAGATCTGGACTCCCAACTCCGCTCGCTCTTTCTCTGTTTCCAATACTCCGTCTCTCAGGTTTGATTTGACCTTTTCTTCTCGATCATAGAAGTTTTGATCATCAGTTTAATTCATGTTTAAATAGCTTAGCTTTGCGGATTCCACTCCCTGACATTGATAATCTTCAAGATATATTGTTTCTTCTCTGCTCGAAAGTCTTGATTATTGTGATTGTCTATGTATGTATGCGATAGCGTTGATACATTTTCTCCCAAGGAAAGCTCGAAAGTCTCTTACTGATATTTCCTGTAATCCAGAAGTGTTCCACCGTCAAGATAGAGACGAGTATTTCCGTACGGTCTGCAAAAATTGAAAACAGTAACAACAAGCGATTCTAAAGTTATTTCCGTTTTTAGGGTTCGAGGGGTCTCAAGTTCAAAACTCTTCTTTTTTCTTATGACATGACTCTCCCTTGTCTCAATTCTCCTAAAGTCAAAAAATAAAATAAAATTAATCAAGCTGCCGTTCCTTAATTATAAAGAAATTCTATTCTAGGTGTGTGTATATATATATATATATATATATATATATTTCAAGATAGATTCAGGAAATAATTGATAAAATCTCATTAATTATTTTTTATATTATATATCTCAATTCACAAGAACTACCATAAAATTAAATACACGCGGAATCAAGTAAATAATGTCTAAAAACTTCATTCTCAAGTAATAATAATTGCTGGGCACATGCTAAAACTCTTCGTTTTGTAAAGCCCAGTGTGTTTTATTTCTTTCCTCTTTGTTTGCGTACGGCAAAGCTCCACGAGATCCACCTTCCTTAGAGAAAATCTGTCCCTAAACATGATCTGATCCAGAGGGAGTCTGAGTGTGACATAAATATTTTAAGGGATTACTTTGTCAACTTATGCAGAAGTTTTCTAGTGTCTTTATTCACATATAGTCAGATATTATTTATTTATTAAATTAAAAATTTAGAAATAATTTGTGGGTTACTTATCGTTATCTGGTGGAGTCACGTGACTTTCAAGGGTCATATCGTTGTCCCCCATTTAATTATTTTTTATTAATCCGCGCCTACCCATGTAATTGTCACATGGCGAGGCCACCTACTCTCCCATTCACGCAGTATTAGTTATTTGTTTTTAAAAATAAATAAATATAAAAGCTTTTTATTTTTTTAAAATCCAATTATAAATCAAAAGTCTATACATGAATTTAATTAAATACATCGAAAACTATTTGTGCCAATAAATACAAAAAATAAGGTGTTAACGTGTCTATTCAACTTGTCTTGTTATAGATCAAACAACTTTTTTCTAACGTAAAAAAATTAATGTGTAGATATTTGTAACCTGTTTTTATGATATCGAGTAATAAATATAATTATGAATTAAAAAATTGATGTTTATATAGAATAAGATATAATAAAAAATTTATATGTTAATAAAAACATTAATTTTTAACGAAATAAAAGAATGAAATAGTAATAGAAGAATGAAATAATGGTGGAACTGCTAAAGTGAATTGTTATTTTGTTTTATAATAATTTAAAAAAAAATTGTGAAGAAAAAAAAAATTCCCCTGCTATTTTTAAGTAGTCATACGTTATGTTATTGACTTAGTCCTATCTCGTTAGTTGAAGGAAAGAATGATTTCAAATCGTATCATTAAGTTAGCCAAGCCACCATGCATCCAAAAAATTGCAAATTTCTTTTTCTGAAATCAGAAAAAAATAATTGAAATAAAAAATTCAGAGTAAAACTAGAAAATTGAAGAAAAATAATCCCAAAATTTTAATTGTAGTATAAAAACATGTTACATTCAATAAAAATAAGGGGAAGAAAATATGTTAGAGTTTTGAGGTTTCTATTAGACAGTTTGTCATCAATACCTGACAAAAACATGATTGGATTTTGGGGTCAAGCTAGAAACGAGTGAAATTCAACTTGGTTTGATCGAACTCATAGGGGTTCATGAGCGGATGAGGGGTTCACCCATCAGTCACCCAACCTATCCTTAATCCGATTTCCTAACTTGTTTTTTTGTTCTTGATTACAAGTAGCTGCAATTTTTTTATCACAAAAATTATGGTGTGTTTGTTAAGAGGGATCAAGGGAAGGATGGAGGAGGGGAGAGGGATTGTGCTTCACTTTATTTGGTGAGACTTGAGGAAGGATTGAAGTATCTTTCATC
>Ga0307510_10000055_pt1 | contig 86537 bp, 85 predicted proteins | sample 12_EM_MG_FD_207224 | JGI IMG/M metagenome (GOLD analysis project Ga0307510, IMG submission 207224) | Populus trichocarpa ectomycorrhiza microbial communities from riparian zone in the Pacific Northwest, United States - 12_EM | ecosystem: Host-associated > Plants > Roots > Unclassified | place... | reverse complement strand
TCGCTCTGACGAGACGAGCTCTGGATCGTTTTACTCGGTCACGTCATCGTCATCCGCGTCTGTTTATTCATGCGGGTCATCCTCGTCTGCTTTCGAGTCGAACTCGTCGCGGTCAAGTCCTTTGCCGATCACACCTCCCGCTAAGGCGGTCGAGTTGTTCCGTACGATTGAGAAGGCGCCTAGTCGCCTGAACCTGGGCTTGCGGGTTGCCGTGGCCCAGAGTATTTGAATTCGTTTGATATCTATTATTTATTTGGACATTTGGACATCTTTACGATACTGTACGATGTTAGTTACACGACGCCATAATTCACGGACATAAACTTACTATACCCATAACTTGCTTGTATGATATGGACAGCAGAATAGCAACTCAATTATTTATTTCCCCCTTCCATGTTGGAACGTCGGCGTACATGCGAATCATGAAGCTTACCCTATTTCGTACGCGCGTGAGACCTGTATGTACTTGCGTAGTTGACGCCACCAACGTCCGGCGTTCAGAATCATGGAGGGTATAGGCCGGCGTACTGTCCCCAAATCCTACTCCTGACCGGGCAAAATGTTCGTTCGGGCTGTTGGCCGTAGTGGCACCCCCGACACCACGCAATGGCGAACAAGGTTCATAACTTCCCCTGAGTCTGAGCGGAAATTCTCGGTAGTATGGGATGAAAGAAGTCGGAGGAGGTCGGCGAGGTCGACCGCTTGGAAATAAACCGGTAGTTAACTGTGCATGATGGCGAGTGACATGGGTAGGCCCGGTTCAATTAGGAAAGAGTCCGGTTGCTTGTCATTTGCGCATATGATGCAGAGTCTGCCGAGCACCAAAGCGCGGCGGAACAAGCCACGATCACGTGATCGTGATGAGGGTTTCTAATCTAAGTTAACTATCGTACCGGACACAGGAAAGGCACTTCAAGTGCGTTTGACTTGGTAACTCTCCCAACCGACCAGCTCCAACTTTTCCACCTTTCCCAGAACTTCCTTCTCCATCTCTTTTATGTAATTTTCCATATCTCGCACCAAATGCGGAATACCAGCTCCGAGGATGCGAACCGCGAGTAGCCCTGCATTCGTTCCATTGTTGATAGCCACCGTCGCCACCGGAATCCCACGCTGCCAATATACGCGAGCTCGTCAGTAGGCCGACCAGGGCGAGGTGTTGTGAATACGAACGGGCATCTGCACAATGCTGTGCAGAGAATCCACGCCATCGAGAGAGCTCCCTTTGACTGGTACGCCAATCACGGGCAGCGCCGTCATCGCAGCGACCATACCAGGAAGATGCGCCGCGCCGCCCGCGCCAGCCACGATCACCCTGAGCCCCCGAGCCGCCGCCGATCTGGCGTACTCGACCAGTCGGTCGGGCGTACGGTGCGCAGAGACGATGGTCAATTCGTACGGCACGCGGAAGCGATCGAGGATGTGCGCCGCAGGCAACATCACGGGCAGGTCTGAGTCCGAGCCCATGATGACCCCAACCAGAGGCTGCTTGTGGGAGAACCCCGAATTCAGTTCGGGCACCGCGGGCGCGTGCAGGGCGACATCGGCGTCGCTGGCGCCGCCCGGAATCCGCTGGAGTAGCGTGCGGAGACGGGCGCGGATCTCCGCGTCCGATTCCGCGGTTAGCGTTATATGTCCCATTTTGCGACCCTTGCGGCATTGCGCCTTGCCGTACAGGTGCACGCTCGCACCCGGCACGGTGAGCGCGAACTCTGCGAATTCCGTGATCTCGGATATGTTATTCGAGGTGCCAAGGACGTTGAGCATCGCGGCGGATGGAACTTTGAGAGCGGTCGAGCCGATGGGGAGGGAGAGGATGGCGCGGAGGTGATTTTCGTATTGCGAGGTCTCGCATGCTTCGATGGTGTAATGGCCCGAATTGTGCGGTCGAGGTGCGATCTCGTTCACGAGAATTTGACCTGGAGAACGCAGTATGGCACGTCATTTCCGATATAGCATGACGGGAGACGCACCATCCCCCAGAAGAAACATTTCCACCCCAAATACACCCGCGCCGTCGAGCGATATGACTGCCCGTTCTGCGACTTCTTGCGCGCGGACTGAAATATGAGGGTCTCGACTTCGGAGTGGGGCGAATACGAGGTGGCAGATGTTATCCTTGTGAACCGTCTCGACGACCGGATAAGAGTACGTTTGCCCTGTCGCAGTCCGCACGACCATGACCGCGATTTCCCTATCAAATGGGACCCACTTTTCGGCGTAGAGTGGCCGCTCGCCGAGAAAATCGAGGGCTTCCTGAACCTGCGATATTTCGTGGAGCGCAAAGTTACCGCGCCCGTCGTAGGCCAAAGTCTTGCTTTTGAGCATCAACGGGAGGCCGAGGCTCGATGCCGCATCTTCGATACCTCCAGGCGTCGGCTCCACGTCATGGAAGGTCGCGACCGGAATCCCCCGCGACTGCAGATGCGCCTTCTGGCGGGACTTGTCCTGTATTATCCGGACGGTCGAGGGTGCAGGGTGGACCTCCACGGCGTGCGTCTGCCGCACCTCCTCGAGTACGTCCACCCCGACGTGCTCGATCTCGACCGTCAGCACGTCCACCTTAGCCGCGAGCTCCCGGATCTTTTCTGGGTCGGAAAACGAGCCGTCGACGTGCGCGAGGTGCGGAGCGGATGGTGCGAGGATCTGCTTCGCTGGCGCGTGCTCGCCAACGTCAAGGATTATCACCGGAACGTTCAAGAGGGATGCTGAGGCGGCCAGCATGCGACCCAGCTGGCCGCCGCCTATTTAGTAGTAGGACGGTGCGCGAGGAGAGGAGGGATCGTCAGGCTTCACGCAGGGTGGCATGGACGAACAAAGTCCTAGGCAGACATCAGAATCGTTTGTTCGCACCTATAGACGTGAGAAAAGGGACGTACTCCCACCTAGAATGCCGACTGTTTTAGGGCCCATTTGTTGTGTGGGCAGTGGCGATGTGGATGTGACGACTAGCCCACGATAACGGAGATTTTAACATTAAGCTTGCGTTTGTTCTCACGCATCGATAACCAGCTAAGGGCGCTAGTATAGCGTGAAGACAATCCTGCTACTACATTACTCTAATAGTACGGCACCTTCGCCACCCTCCAGTCTAAACCTCTTTACGCCATCCTCGACCCCCCACGGCACCTCATCTTCCCAATGGCTGACCACAACGACAGCCTGCTCCTCACCTACACCCTCACCCCTAAGGTACTCCCGTGCCGCGCGAATCATACCATCGTCCATACCAGCCCACACTTCGTCCAGCAGCACAAGCTGCGGGCGGCCAACCAGCGCACGCATCAGCAGCACGACGCTCTGAACACCGGCAGGCAGTTCCGAAAAAGTGCGCTGCGCGAACTCCTCCACCGACTCTGCATCCGCTTCAGCGACACTACCCCATGTATGCGGCCCTAGCCCACGCAGGACCGTCCAGACGCGCCCGGCCCGCCACGCGCGTTCGGCCTCACTAAGTTCGCCGTGTAGGCCGATACCGAGCCCGCGCGGACCTAGCGGGACGAAGCCGCCGTCGAAACCCGTCGCGATCGCCTCCCACACGTTCATGTTGCGCGCGCGAGGCCAGGCATTGTACAGCTCTGGGGAGACGATGCCTATACGGGCGCGGAGGTGGGTCGTTGCGTGCGTGCGGCGGGACGCACCGAAGAGAGTGAGCGCGGACGTTGGCGCGCGCTGGGTATAGGATTGAGGATGGTCGCCAGTCAGGACGGACAGAAGTGTGGTTTTGCCAGACCCTGGATTGAGAGGTGTTACGTGGTTCCGATTTCTCTGGAATAGTAACTACGTACCGTTCGCGCCTTGTAGGTGCCAACGATCCCCAGCACGGATGGACCAGGTAATGTCTTTTAAGACCTATACTACATTAGTAAATTCAGGCAGGCGAAGAGAAGGAATGCCATCTCACGTGTCGCTCATGATATCGCACGTTGACATTGCGCATGTCGACCAAGCTGCTGGCTTCCGCGCGGGTGTTCACAGCAGCCGCTGAATGAGCGCCTTCATGAGTGTGCAATTTCAGCTTCTCCAGGATCGTGGTTCGTTCGCCAGTCTCCACGTGGCCTCCTTGGACCAAAGCGATGTGGGTGATCCACTCGGGAATTGGATCTTGTAAGCGTAGGCCCATGATGATACGAGGATTATTGGAGACGTGAACCGAGTGAAGAAGAGAAAGCAGAGTTGGACGCGTTTTGAAATCCAACCCAGCTAAAACGACTCATTGTAAGGCTAGCATTATGTAGAAGGAGGGACCCAACACGCACTCAAAGGCTCGTCAAGAAGAAGGATGTCGGGTTGTCCCAGGAGTGCTTTCACTATTCTTGCACTTCGTGTCTGCCCGTTACTGAGGGCGACCAGGGGAAGATCGAGGAGGTGCGTAAGTCCCAATTTCTCGGTCAACTCTTCGAACCTCCGTGCCCTCACTTCTAATCGAGGAGACGTGTCCTGTCGTTCGCGGTGTGACTTGTCAACGATAAAAGACTTTATAGAGTCCTGTACGAGGCCAGATTCTTCGGGAAACATGCTTTGGCGTAGAGTGACACGATCTTCATCACGAACCGCGCCGTATCGCGCCGTATAGTCGTAGAACGCACCGCTCGAGGCACGCGGTCGGTGTGCAAATGAGACGAGGCATACGGCCTCGTTGATGGGACGTGGCTTGATAGAGAGCAATGGGAGAGGTCCACCAGGTGGAGGGGGGGATATCCGCATGTTGCCAAGGAGGGTCTGGCATGTTCAGAGGGGGGACAGAGGAGGTGGAGACAGGTCGCAGGCAATGATGAATGGTATCCGTGAAAGTGGGCTCACCTCGAGCAACGTTGTCTTCTCACCAGCGCCAGATCCAACGACTGCCCAGCTCTCTCCCTCTCGCACGGTCCAGTCGACAGCTCGGAGGACAGGTCGTGCGCCGTTCGGGTCTCCAAATCGATAAACGTTGGCATTGGGGATGCGCACAACGCAGGAGGCCTCTGCTGTCGCTCTCAGGCCAAGGCCGAGCAGTCGAGTGACCATTTTAGGTCAACGCGTCGCTTGTGCTCACTCTATGATGGTGACAACCACAAAGGTGCGACCACCTTATTTTCCTGTAATCTCTAATCTGTAGGTTATCAATAATCGCGCGGCGCAGTACCATTCATGCTACATTATTTGGTGGTTGTCTCTTTCTCCTTCTCCTGCCCCTGATTATAAAGCAGAGATGAACGATCATCATGTTGAGAGCTTTGCAACTTTCGTACTGTCCCTTTCCATTTCTCCTTTGTTTCCGTTCCGTGTTCCGGACTCCACCCACGAAAAATCCCCTACTCGTTTGCATTCTTCTACTTTGTTCTGCCTCAGCCCCCTATGGATAAAAATCCTAGAAAACACAAGTATCTAGTAAGTTGCCTGTTCGTCGTTCTATCCACTCCTCTGTACGCCGCCTTCAAAGCAACACCTCCCCTGCCTCTCATTGTTGCCACCTCACTCGGTCTCTCATCTCGCCTTTTCGACCTGCTCGAATCCCTCGTCTTCATTCCACTGGATGCCCCAGCCATCTGTTCGACTACATTCTTCCCCCTTTCCCTGACGGCCGTCCGTATCCCTCGACAACAAGTTCGTCTGTTGAGAGTTAAAGAGATCTGACTTGAGTGTCATTCAACGGTCTCTACTTGTGTCTGCTCCAAACCCGAAACCCCACTGTTGTCGCCAAATATCCTCCTTCAGGTCATACCTAATGCCGACTAACAAGGAGGTGGAGAAATACACTGCGCATGCACGACAGCCATTGCTGGTCGAAGGGGGTCAAGGTGAGTGGTGGTTCACAGTGTTCCTCTTGGATGATCATTAAGTTGGGACATACAGACGAGCTGTACCCACGGACGACCATCAGTGAACTGCCCGATGATGTGCTTCTTGACATATTTGGATTCTATGTGGATAAGGGTAGGCCCTTTGCAAGTTTTGGTGAAAGTTGGCATGTCCTAGTGCACGTATGCCAAAGGTGGCGATGCCTCGTATTTGCTTCACCTCGTCGTCTGGACCTGCGACTTCTCTGGACAAACAGACGACCGGTGAAGAAAATGCTGGATATCTGGCCAGCCTTACCCATCTTCATTCTCACCGATTTTTTCCCGCCGCAGGGCAAGCGTGATGTGTCCAACGTAGTCCTCGCGCTCAAGCGACACGATCGCATATGTAAAATTATGATCTGGAATACTCCCAAGTCGCTGATAGAGGAATTCGTGGCAATTAAGGGGCCATTCCCGGTCCTGACACATCTGACGCTTTGGAACGAGGACGACGACTTGGATGTGCCGATCCTTCCGGATTCATTCTTGGGTGGATCTGCCCCACGATTGCGATCACTCCTTTTGGAACGCATTCCATTTCCGTCATTACCGAAGCTACTATCGTCTACCACTGGCCTTGTCATTCTCCACCTGACCTCGGTTCCTGATTCTGGTTTCATTTCACCCAAGGTGATGGTCACCGCCCTCTCCGAATTGAAAAGTCTCAAATCACTTGGTCTTCATTTCGATGCCTCTCGGATTTCGGCCCACCGAGAAAACCGACACCCGCCTGCCAGCGCAGTCACACGAACCATCCTCCCAGCTCTCACCTACTTTCGCTTGTCGAGCGATGGCGAGTACGTGGAGGATTTTATGTCCCAAATCGATACTCCTGTCCTCGACTCAGCCATTATAACGTTCTGCGGTCAAACAGAATCCGACACACCTCAATTGCGCCACTTCATCAGTCGCACTGAAGCATTCAAGGCGCCGCATCAAGCCAAAGTGGACATTCAAAAAGAAGAAGTCTCCCTGACCTTTTAATAACCAGTTGAGAGGCTTCATCACATGGTGTTGGCAGTTGTTAATATAGACGAGTAAAGGCCCTACACGTCCGTCGAGGTTCGTGATAGGTGGTACCGAACATGACTGAGCCTGATCTCAGCACCCGTGATCGTCTCAGCTATCTTGGTGGTTGGTTATGTCATATGGTAGCGTCCTGACAATGCATAATGAACTGACACTGGTCCGAGTTGGACTGTCCCCACTATAAAAACCAACATGTGGTGTGTGCTAAGTTACTCCTTGAATATCGGTTTCAAACCCTAACCCTGAAGACGGTGTGTGCTTACGGGCTGCCAAAATTCACGCTTGCCCTTTGCCCCGTGTCCCCCACACATTGGACATGACCATTCTACACTCTATTTTGTCTTTTCGCACAGGCTCTACGACCATCCTTGCATCGCTCTTCTATCTTGTCATATTCATATCCCTGTACAGAACTCAAAATGGCCCTTCGGTCCCTTCCATTCAAAAGCAGCACGCCTTGGGTTTAGACGTCGAGCGCGCATACCGCGACCTCCACCTGGTGAGCTTATCTGGCCATGCAGTATGTAGCGCTTAGTGTGTGTTTATTCTAGATCGCAGAGCGTCCTCACCCTTACAATTCCCGTCAAAACGATGTCGTGCGCGATTTCTTGCTAGAACGACTACGAGAAGTAGCAAGGGGACATGATTTTATCCACGTCGAGGATGATGTCCACACGAACGCGGCATTCGTGAATTCCATGGTCGTAAACAACACAGCAGTTGTGTATCTCCAGGGGAGTAATATCCTCGTGAAAGTTGACGGCACTGACAATGGGACTGAAAGTAAGCGTTACACAACTAAGAACAATGTTTTCGAGAGTTGAGCTCTATGGATAGATGATGCCGTACTGTTTTCTGCCCACTTCGATTCTGTCTCAACGGCTCCCGGAGCAACCGATGATGGCATGAGCGTCGCGGCGCTCTTGCATTTGGTCGACTTTCTATCCAAGAACCGCCCTCGACGGACGGCAATATTCAACTTCAACAATGGGGAAGAGGATGGTCTAAATGGAGCTCAGGCGTGCGCCACTTTCTTGCATTCTCTGTCCCCTCGCATTCTCACCTGCTGTTCGACAGATTCTTGCAACACCCATGGTCCAACTTGACATCGACGTTCCTCAACTTTGAGGGTGCAGGTTCAGGCGGGTGCGTTCCTCTCACTCCTCTCAATCTATGTCGACTCGAAACATTCTTCTTAGTCGCCCCTTCCTCTTCCGATCGACTTCGTATGACATCCTCAACGCCTTCCGCGCCGCGCCACATATCCATGCCGATGCCATTTCTCAAGACGCTTGGAATCGAGGCGTCATCCGCTCAGATACGGATTACTCCGTTTACTCTGCCCCTCTAACCCAGGACACCTCCCACCTTGCAAGAAATGATACGACCGCAAGTACTTACGGGTATGCAGGCCCCGGCGGTGGTATGCAAGGCGCGGACGTTGCCTTCTATCACTCACGGTCGCGGTATCATACCATGGACGACTCAATCCGCGGAATGGGCTATGAGGGTGGGCGGAGAGCCCTCTGGACGTTGATGGAACTGCTGCGTTTTGTGGGCGACGAGATCCTCAACCCCAAGATTGAAAGCAGACCAAGCGATGAGACCGAAAGTGCCGTCTATTTCGAACGTAGGTAACCTTTTAACCGATCGAACCCTGGATGGTCGTCCTTTACAGTATGCCTTTGGTCTAGTGTTTGGCGTTCATCTCGTCGCCTTTCGGCTCCACGCTCTGGTCGCTGCAGAAACAACACTCCTTTCTGCGGGCCCTGTCCTTCTCGCCGGTCTCGGTTACCTCCTCTTTCAGCAGTTGGCCACATCCACCACATCACCTCCTCCAGTTCGATGGCGTTCGAATTTCAGAGGGTACGGTCGATTCTGGTTAGCCTTCATTCTGGGAGCCAGCGCCCAAACGGTCCTGGTGATCGGCTTCCTGAAACTGAACCCCAACGTTCGTACCATCGCCCCTTTTCCTTTGACGCAGCACTTACCCTGTCGCAGACGGCACACGGTCATCCGGTAGCCACGTCGCTTTCCGCATTCACTCTGGCCTATTTGTCCTTGGCCATTCCACTTCAAGTCGCCCAACACGTACGCCCCATTCCCCCCAGCAAGCAACGATTCGTCATTTTGGTTGAACTTTATGCGCTCACCTGGTTTTTACTCGTCGGCGCTACGGTCCTGGCGCAACGAGTCAACATTTTGGGGTTATCCTGGATCGCACTCTGGAATGCGTCCTTACTGGTGGCTGTGATACTGGCAACGTTAGAAGGCTCGCGGGATAATAGAAGAGCAGACCAGACTATCCCTCCCCGAGAGGAGAGCGAAGACGACCAAGTGAGCGAGTCCGGAGAACAGCAAGAGACTGAAGAGTTTGAGGCTATGCCTTTACTTCGACACGCTACTTCTGCAGCTAATTCGCGGATGGTGGACAAGACCCAGGATTTTTGGTGGATATTTCAGTTCATCTTTGCCATGACAGCACCAGTGTTGAATTTGGCCACCGTATACTCCATCTGGGTGGGCGCGATGCCTCAGACGATTCCTGATGGTGGCTGGGTTGGCATAGGTATGAATCGCTTGCGACACCCATTGGGCATTTCCTGATCAATATTATGCGGACAGTGTATGGAGCTATCTCGTTACTGTCGTTTCTCATTCTTCTCCCATTGGCACCCTTCGTGCACAAAGTCCACCGCTTGTTGAGCATCGTCATCCTTCTCATCTTCATCATGTCTACCACATATGCCTGGTTCGCACCTCCTTTTACTCCTAGCGCTCGCCTCAGGGTTTTCTTCGCACACGAAGTCGAGCTCACAAACGTGACCGGACCAACCTCACGCCCGCAGCTGACGCGTGCCGTAACACAAATAATCGCCATTGAGGGCTACGGGCCACGCCTCGTGGCGACGCTCCCGTCATCGTGGCAGGGTGTTGACAGTGACGGTGTCCATTGCAAGGCAGGAAAGTGGCGCCCGGGTCTCACGACGTGCGAGTGGCCCGTCCCACCAGCGCTTCATCCATCGATCCCCAGCGGTGATATCGACGACGAGGGCACATGGTTCATTGCAAACGTCACACGCCTCGGACCGGCGTCACTCCGCGTTGAGATCGAAGGCGTCCAGACGCGGGCGTGTAGGATCTACATCGACAGCCATGGGATCAGGCGCTACCGTGCGCGTACGCGCTCGGAAGAGGGCGCCGGCGCGAGCAGCGAGTCGACGACATGGACCGTTTTCGAGGTACCCACGGAGAGGAAGGGAACGCACTTGCTTACGCTCTGGGCGCGTGGTTGGGGTTCGAAGTTTGAAGTCGAACTAGATGTTGACGTGGACGGAGAGGGAGAGCGGCAAGGGGAGATCGCGGGCAGGTTATCGTGCTTGTGGAACGATGGACCGGGTGGGGCACGGATTCCCGCGCTGGAGGAAGCGCGCGCGTTTTTGCCCGAGTGGGCCGGGATCACGAAGGCTGCGGATGGGTTGGTCGAAGCTGCCAGCGGATTTGTGCTGCGGGAGGAGAAGATTGTATGATACTGCGTAGGCTTGATATGGGCGTCATCTGATCTGTTTACGTCATGTCGAAGCTGATGGGTTCCATCCCCGTGTTGCCTGCTGTGGCTTTATGAAGCTGCCTCGCCCTGTCGCTTATCATGATTTCCCAGACTTCGATCTTGTCTTCACCCGCGCAGCCGCAGCTTTCAACTTGACCTTTCCCTATTCATAAATATCCGTCTCCTCTTTTTTTTCATCAAAGGGACTCTCTTTCTTTCACCGAACAACAACCAGAAACAATTCAAAAAGTCGCCCCCTCCACCTTTCTGTCTTACTTCCTCACCCCTTCTCTCGCCTTCCCTCCACTCACCTTCCCGTGCGGTTGTGGGTGGAACCCTCCCTCAAATTCGCAAGCTAAGCTCATAGCCTCGGTGCAGTGAGCCGCAGAAATGCCGAAACGCGAAAAGACTCCCCCGCCGCCGGATGATGAGCCGAGATATTTGACGGTCGTTCACCCGTATCCGCTCAATGCAAATCTCATGTTGCATACGGACCGGCGCAAGCTTGCGCTCTGGCTTGCATGCTGTACGGGAAAGGACGTCCTGCTGGCGATGTACCACAAGCCGACTGTGAGTGGCATTCTTCCTATGTCATGTGGGTTTTGGGGCGACCGAGCGAAAGCGGCGTGGCATCGGCAATCGAAGATGACGGTTGCTCGATATGGGGTCGTTGTCCGCTTGAAAGGCGCCGAATTGCTGATAGCTGATACGTAACGTTTTCCTGGGGTCCTTCAGTCGCCAGGAATGGTAATCATCGAGGTCGACCGAGACTATGACCAGTTCGACATGTTGTTGGGGAAGCACGAGTGGTCAGAATTCCTGTGGAAACCGTCGAGGGAAGAGGAGGACAAGTCATCAAAGGTGTTTTGGTGCCATTACAACTCCGGTCGGTTGGTGCAGAAGCACGGTAGGTCTCCTTCATCCCTCCTCAAGCTTTGTCCGTGCTGATCGTGGACGCCCTTTGCATATAGGATGGAAGCGTGTTGACATCGAAGAACACTGGTTCACCAATTGGAGCCCAAACAATAAGTAAGTATCGGCGCACTCGGCCACGCACAGCATTCACCCGTAATGTATGTCCTCTAGTACGATAAGAAGTCCGTACCCGAAAAGTACATGGTGCGACGTGCCCTCAGAAGCAAAGACGGGGGTGCCATTGTGTCGCCCCCTCCCACAAGCACAGTTTCCGGTTCCCTCGCCTGCCCCTAAACCGCCAGGTATTTACTGTCCCTCGTTTCGTTCCTTACCTCAGAATGATTGGCCTGACCTCGTGCTGCAGTCGGAAGCCCTGCATGGAACCATGCCAAAAGCAGCGATACGTCTTCAGTAACCACGTCGTCGTCCAGGAAGGGGAGGGGCAAAAACGTCGGGCCAAGTGATAGCGTCTCGATGATTTCGTCGACGAGCGTCAGTTCCAGTTATAGCAAAGCTGTCCAACCTCCTCGCCCGCCTCCTGTGCCCGCCTCGCAGATAGCTGGCTACCGTGCCAGGCAAAGCGCCTGTATGTGTCCTCTGTGACTATCGGAGGATGGACCCGTGCTTACGTTGTTTTATCGCTTTCTAGGGGGTCGTGGACCCCCCTCCACTGCATCTACTAGTATCACACCACCCCCAGCTTCCCGTGCTCCCAGCACCATCGGAGTTGGTCAGGGTAGCCGCGCTAATTCAGCGAGAGCGTCCGCTAAACCCACCGGTCTCACAATGGAGTACGAACGCTTTAACTGGGCCGACCACTTTGAAGAGGAGCAGGACGGTGGAGCCGCTACTCCATCAGCAGGCGGTTCTTCCACCAATCTTGGTTCGGGTGTACACAAGACCCCGCGTCGCGGCGCCCCGGACCCTGAAGGTCCGATTGACCCTGATCAGGAATATGAGTACCAAGACGACGACAGGCCGAAGCGGTCAATTTCAGAAGCCATGAAAGCGGCTTTTGCCAACACTGCAAAGGCTGAGAATGCAGACAACATGCCTCCTCCCACCTGGGGAATAGAGGGCGAAATACAGGACGATCCAGAGCCGTGGATTGGATACGACGCGCCGAGGTGGGAAGCTCCCACCAAAATCAACAGAAAGGGCCCCGACCGTGAAGAGTGGCAATGCCCTGACCACGGTCCGATGTGCAACCCGGGGATCTGTAAAGAACGTGCACGAATCGAGCGTGAGAGGCGCCAGCTGGAGGAGATTGAAGAACGGCAGGAGAAAACGAGAAAGCGCAAAGAGAAATGGGAGCAGAAGAAGCTCAAGGAAGAAATGAAACGCGCGAGGGATGAGGAAAGGTATGACCAGCCACTGCATTTCGCGAACAGAACAGAAATGACAGCGACAGTGCTAGCAGCAGCAGCAGCAACGGCAGCGAGACTGACCGCGATGGCTCGCATAACGAAGGTGTGTCGCTAGTAACGATTGAATGGCCCAAACCTGACGTGACCAAACTCCCCACAGATGAGCACCCGCCAGCAAGCCCAGAGCCTGAGGACTGTTCGGGTAACAGGCCACCATTTGATGATGATGACGATCACGAGGCCCCCAAGGTGAACTTGGGACCCGGGCGCCACACTGCATCCGTCTCCAGCACATGTTACGACGAGGGAAGGCAGGGCCTTTCTCCTTCATTCGCGGACGATGACGACGGGCATAGCTTCAATAGCGCCTGGACAACCAGCACCAACGCCAAAAAGAACAATGTCTCTCGGGGTACCGCCGCTAGCCGTCAACCCCCCGACGCCCGCAGCGTAGCAGCAAGCGTCCGATCTGCTGCATCCTCGTCGGCCTGGAGCGGCGCACCCATTAGTGCTCAGTCATCTGTATCTGGACAGCGCAAATCTGGTTGGGATACCCGCAGCGCAGCGAGTTCGCGCTCCACAGCCCTATCTATACGCAATGAGCAGGCTCGTGGCGACGAGGTCGCCAGCGTCTCTTCTGCACAGCGTCAGCGCTCAGGTAAACCACAAAGCCCGAGCGTCCACACCGCAACTTCATCTGTAATCAGTGGGCGACCCACTGGGAACTACGCGGCCTCACTATCCCAGTCATCTAGTGCAGCTAGCAAGCGCGCACCCGAACGGGACTCAGGCAGCCCCCCAACTTTGCAAAATACTCCCCCATCTACGCGTGGCAAGCGGTCCACCGGATCCGACCAGAGTTCCAAGGCCCAGAGCATAGCTGACTGGTGCCAGAGGACAAGCGTTGCGCGCAGCTCGACGGGCGCACGCACTCCCGTTTCCTCCAGGTCTCCCACTCCCACTGATGGACGGAGCGTGGCGCGCAGCTCGACGAGCGCTCGCACTGCTGTTTCCTCCAGGTCGTCTGCTCCCACTGAGGGAGGGTTCCCCACCTTCGAAAACACGGAGTGGGGAGACCCGATCACCGCCTCTCAAGATCGGCCCCGGCCGTCCTCGCGTTCCAATTCAAAGAAGAAGAAGGAAGGGGAAACCGAGACCGCTGTCTCGATGTCCGGCGAAACGGAAACGAAGGCTAGCGAAAGCGCACATAACGCTGGGTCTGGAAAGAAGTATCGTGGCTCGGCCAAGAGAAGAGGGGGCAAGGCCAGGCCTATTGCGAAAAAAGCTGATACCCCTCAGGAAGATTCGGTGTCAGTGATGTTGGATGTTAAACTTCCGCCTGGCGGCCCTGGTTCGACGTTCGGTGATCCCGAAGTTGAGTGGTGAAGGGGACAGACCCGTTTTTTTCTTTTGCAAGATACAATCATCGTCGCAGTTCTTGAAGCCGTTTCAAAGCTGTTAACGATACATCATCTGTCCAAAGAGCTCCGTACATAGCTGTCACAATGCGTGTAAGGCGACGTGCCATTCGAATCAGTAAAATAATGTCAATAACACACAGTATTACATGATGCGGTGGATCTCCAGGGGTGGTAACCGTTGTCTTCATCGACTAAGGGACAAGAAGAGCCTGGGTAGTTGTGCACTTGGACTACGCGACGCAAGATCGCGGATTGGGACCAGAATCGGATTCGACCACCCGCGGAGTACGCGCCAGCTCGTTTATCGCTAACGCTACCAGTACAGGACTGGAACTCCGAGTCTCCGACCGACCCAAACGCAATGAGGAGACGAACATCCCAACTGGTTCCCGTGCCCGCATCGTGTCGGTGAGGTCGCGCTGCTCACCCGCCCGCACATTGCGTACAAGTAAGTGCCACTGTGCCAGTGCGCTCCGGGGGTTGAAATTATGCTTCCCACTCCGCATACTGTAATGTCGGCCCTCGGTTCACATTCACGGAGATAGTCCCGATATCGATCTCCGATAGGTCCACTCAAAAAAAAATCCCGACACGTATTGTACGCGGCGGCAGCCTGGTGCGAGGATTGGCAGCGCGTCGGTGTCGTGCTCGTGCTCGTCCGGTCCGGTCCGGGCGACTTCCGGGTTCCCGGACCGATCTCCTGAGGTGATGACGGCCCCCCGATCACCACTCCGATACCGAGCAGAGCGAGAGATGTCTCTGGTCATCCATCCATTAACAGATACCATACAGTAATGTATGATAGACATAGCATCCAGAATCAGCGACCACCTCAGACTGGTACGACAGCACGCACACGCTCACCACGTCCAAACTGACTGCGGCGTGTCGCATGCCACGTGCAGCCACTTTGCCTCAACCTTCGACGGATCTCACACATATCATTATCTTAGTACTTCTCGGTGTCGATGACTGCGGCCACTCTGTCCATTCCTCAGACCATGCGCAGCTCAGTTAGACGCCAGAGGGTTCTCGTACGGTGGCAGCCGCAGCCGCAGCTCCATCGTCCGTATTCATAAACTCGCTGGCATCGCCGTTCACCACAACGCACGGCGTCCATCTTCCCTATCCCCTCTACCCTTCTCATTCGTGACCTGTGGGTTCAGTATTTCCCCCGTCTCTCAAGACCCTACGACAGTAGCACCTCCCCCCAAGTTGACACCCAGCTGGAATACATGCCGAAACCACCGCCGCCGCCGCAGATAGAAGACGACTCGAAGTACCTCACCGTCGTCCATCCATACCCGCTAAATGCAGACTTACGCCTGCCTACTGACCGCCGAGCGCTTGCGCTCTGGCTCGCGTGTTGTACGGGAAAGGACGTCCTGCGTGCGATGTATCACAAACCCACGGTGAGTTTGATCAGTTTTCGATGCTGTACCTGCATTGTTTCCGTGCTTGTATGCTTCGGTCATAGACTGATAAGTTGTTACTACTAGTCCGCAGGAATGATTATTGTCGAAGTCGGACGCGAATTTGAAAGGATTGGGGACGTATTGGGAATGCACTCCTGGTCCGAATTTCTCTTGGCGCCGACGGCGGAAGAACGGGGCAAGTCGTCCGAGGTGTTCTTTTGCACTTACAACACCAACAAAGCCGTTAAAGATGGTGGTAGGTTACTCAGACTCGCACTGATGGCAATGGTCCTACTGATCACCACCGTCGACGACAGGGTGGAATCGCGTGGACATCGAAGAGTATTGGTTTCAAGGATGGCGCCCCGAGAATGAGTACGCAGTAACTTCCGTATGAGCGCGTTTGGAGCTCTGATTACCCGCGTCCCATCTAGCAAGATCGAGTTCCCGTACCCAAAAACTGCGTTCTGTGATGTGCCCTCAGAGCCAACAACGGGCCTGCCGATGTGCCGCCCACTTCCACGACGTTTCTTTCCCGGCATCATTTCGGAACCGCCAGGTATCGCCTATGCTCCGCTCCCGTCCTCGCAGTCTCTCACCTCGACCTATCTCCAGCACCTGTCTCACCAATAACTAATGGCCGCGCACAGCAAGGGGCCAGTGAGTGGCGTGATGTAGTTCTGATTTTAGGGTTGTGCATGCTCAGCGTATCATTATCTCCTTCCAGGGAGTCGTGTGCATCCCTCCTTTACTTATGTGGCGCCAAGTCCAACTTCTTATGCGCTCGATGTTGTCGTTACCCGTCAGGGCAGTAGCACACATTCAGTGAGGGCCTCTGCGCCTCCATCTGCCCCGCCGCCCGGTCGCGCGCCACGCCCGGGCCTCAGCGTGACGGGGTTGACCCTACAGTCCGGCGCCGGCGCATACTCGCGCTCTGAAACGAGCCAGGTGCCGTTCCGCCGCCGCCCAGGGCCCGATTCCCTCGTTCGTGCTCCTCAAGTCTACGACTACAGAGACGATGACGCACCGATGAGTTCGACCGCAGCCGCCTTGGCGGATCACTTCGGTAGTGCTCCAGGGGCGGCCTCTGTCACAAACGGTGGCATACCCTCCGTCGTTGACGAAGGTACCGAAACGCATGGGCCCGACCCGACTCACGCTGATGGCGAGGCAGCGATTGTGGAAAAGCCGTGGGACGGATACGATGCGGCGCGATCGGACCCACTGACAAGAGTGAAGAAAAGGGGCGGTGAAGAATGGATCTGTCCTGAGCATGGGCCGATCTGCATCCCAAGGATCTGCAAGGCAGTTGGGCAGGTTGAGCACGACGAACGTCGGAAGAAAGAGCAAGAGGAGAGAGATGAGAAGAAAAAGAAATGGAGGGAGAAGATGGAGAGGAGGGCGCAGAGGAAGGCGCAGCAAGCCGCAGACATGGTTGAGGGGGACGATATCTCACGCGATCAAGGTGTGATATCAATTCCAGGTGCTAAACCAACACCTCTGACTTTGCCCTACCAGGTTCACACACTCAAGCCGAGAGCCCTGACCCCGACCCACCTCTCTCGCCCACGTCAACAACCACTCCTACGCCACTCTTGGAGACGCCGCCCAGCGCGCCTGCGAACATCCGCGCGGCCACCGCTTCGTCCATTCCGGTCGTCCCGACAGAGGGAGGCTTCCCTACGTACGCCGGCACGGACTGGGCCGACCCAATCACCGCTGCCCAGGCCTCGTCTGGCAAGTCCTCAGGAGCAAGCGTCGGCGCTAACGCTCCGAAAGCGGGTGGAGGCGAGGAGGGCGGTGAGATCAAAGCGGGCAGGAACCCCGGCAGGGGCAGGGGCAATCAACGCGAACGCGGGAGGGATATGTCGAGAGGGAGGGCGAGAGGGGCCAGTAGCAGTGCTTCCGGCGCTGCGCAGGCGAGTGAGCCAGAAGTTGAGGTCCTGCAGGGCGGCCCTGGAGAGTCCTGGGGAGAACCTAACTTCCTGTGGTGAGCCTAGGGGGATGAATTCCCCCTCGTTTGTCTTTGCCCTCCGGTCTGGTTCCCCGTCATACATCACGCGAATATTGAAAGTTCGAGAAATTTGTCTAGCAGGTTATGTTGTACGATAATAACACGTGCATGGGTTCAAAGGTGCATTCAGATGGTTAGGGCAACGATCAGTGTGGCAGTTATGAAATGTCGGATTCGCGAACGTTCTAAGCAAAGGCATGTGGTATGTCCAAGGATGAAAGGGACGCGACCACGCTCGCGGTTCGGACACGCTCCCGAAAGTCACGAATATATGTATGCAAAGCTCATAATGATAGAGCTACGGGTGGCCATTCGGGGCCAAAAAGGGCGAAGAACGAAGTGAGTAGGGAAGAAATAGATGGGCAAGTATGAAGAAGCTAGCGGATGCACGCATGGAGGGTGGTGATAGGAAGAAAGGCGGTGAGCGACGACGTGGGAGTGTTAAGGTGAGTGAGATACCCGGAAGGCGGTGGCGACGGCGGGCGCAAGCTTGTCAGGGGGGTGGCGCAGCGGTGGCGATGTGGGCAAGCGTCACGGCTACGGCTACGGCTACGGCTACGGCTACGGGAGCATTGGCCGCCGTTTACACATCATACAAAAGTTAATTTGATGGCTTGTGGAGAAACGAAATTTTTTTGCTAGTGTCGACATGACGCTGTGACGTGTTTCAAAGCGGCGGGCAGATACATCGATTAGTAAGTGAAACAAGACAATGTAGAGTACCACATGGGACGTGCATAAACGATCGTAGTGAAACTCAACCGAGATACCTCCATATCAGGTAGAAACAGAAAAAGGTGAACACCGCGCCGGCCCAGAAAATATACATATCCTGCGTGCTAAACACAGTCATTTACGCGAAAATCGGGGAAACAACAACCACTCACCTTCTTCGATCAATCCAACCGATGACGTCCCGACTGAGTCCGAGCGTGTTGGCGGCGTCGCGTAGCCGACGTTGCGTGCCTTTCAGTACCGCACGTTGATCCACGAGGTTGTCGAGCACCTCACGGCCCTGGGCGAGAAAGTCGTCCAGGTGTGCCTCGGCGCCTTGCAGGAATGTGTGCTCGTGGAGTGCATGCTGCTCGCGGCTGGCGCCCAACATCCCCGAACGGAAAGGGTTTTCTGGCGCTTCTTGAGACGCGCGGTCGAAGTGTGGAGAAGTGGACGATGAGGGATAACGTCGGCGGGCATCGGGGGTGAGAGGTGTGCTCGTGCTCGTTGAGAAGAGCTCTGCGCGTTGGGCGGCGGCGCGCTGACGTTGACAGAAACGAAAGATGGAGGGGAAGCGGCGTGTTGTGTAATTATTGGATTCGTGGGGAAGCTCTGGCCTCACTTACCTCTTCCTTGATCCGCTCAAACTCTTTCCGAAAATCGGCATAGTCACCCTTGAACTTTTGCACTCGTCTGTTTTCCGTTTATCGCGCAGTGTGTGTGCGGTGCGCACGTGTGTCAGCTGCGGTGGATGTCGTTTACAATGAGGCACGTACGAGGTCGCTTTCTCTTGTTTGGCTTTGATGATCTCCCGACGCGCCATCGAGTCATAGTCGTCAATAGTGCGGCTCATCCCTGCGAGCGAAGCAGATATCTGCCCTACCGGGATACGCCCAAGTGAGCTGTGATGGCGATGTAACGTGTCAGGGGTGAGAGAGACCTAGCAATGAGGCAGAGGTATCGCCGCCGCGCAGACGCTCCAAGTCTGCTTGTATAGAGCTTGATTGCCGCACGCCGAGGGTATAGAGTGAGTTCATCGTCGTTGCCGTTGTGGAGAGTGCCGACCCTGCGACGACCCGTTAGTCCCTAACATCACGTGGTCCGTGAGAAAACGGGCCTTACGTACCTGAGACTAATACAGTCTGACGGTCGGTCGAGGTCGACTGCCCCATGCAGCACCCTGGCACAGTTTTTTTGGGGCCTTTTTTCTTTTTATTTCATTAAAGCTCAAACTTTTCAAACGGTTTTTTTGATTGACTTGTGACTCGGGTCCCTCGGCTGAGTACGAAACCTTTCTCATGAATGATTAATCTCACGCACCCACACGGACTACGACACGTAAAAAGGGCCTCTTCCCCCCGATCCAATTATCACGCCTCCCAACGTACTCATACATAAGCCTAGATCTGGAGCAGCTTGTGGGGTTCTCCTTCATATCCTTTCCCTACTCGTTGCTCCAGCGCACTCAGACATCGCAGCAGCGACCAGCGAACTATCGTCAACGGTCTGCTGCCCCCCCAACCTCCAACGCTTCTCGACGGTCTTACCACCACCTTTACTTGAGGCATATGCATACAACCCTCAACCTGGACCCTGTCATAGAGAGAACAACACCACCTACATCGCATAGCCCCCCTCTCTCTGGTTTTCGGACTGCAGTATCAAGGTACGTACCCCTGTGGTACATAGCTGCCCCCGTTTCTCACGTTTGCTCCTTTTCAATCCATGCTTCGGCGGTCGCGTTTACACATCATGACTTTGACAGATATGAGTCGCGCCGAGCGGTTGCCGGTCGAGTTGGTTGACATGATCTTCTCTTGGGCCAGGCTCAGGTCTCGGCAAGAAACCGCTGACTTGAGAACACTCTTGGCAAGCTGCCGCGTGTGCAAAGCGTGGCAGGCACCTGCCCAGGCGCTACTTTTCCGGGATATCCCCATTTCCCTTTGCCATGGCAGGCGCTCCCTCCTGATTCGCTCTATTTCTGATCGTCCTGATCTCGGCCGGCACATCCGGTCATTCGGCATGGAAATAACCAGTCCTCCAGTCCCATGGGGCCGTGACCATGTACCAAAGGAGCGTCCTAGACGATATCGCCGCATGATTATGGACTTTATTACTATCCTCACCCATGCCCCCAATCTTACTCGGCTGGGCATTGACATCGATGGCGAGTTCGACGCCGCGGATATTTCAAGCCTTCTGTCCGTCAACCTTCGCCATATTGAAGTATTAAACTGGGAAGGTCGGCCAACCTCGTCAGCTTTATATGTGCTGCTGGCGCTGTGGCCATCTATCCGTTATCTCCGTATCGACAGCCTCCATCTCGAGCCCCTCCATGACGACCCCCGTCCTCCCTCGCTCCGGAGTATTTGTGTACGTGACAACATTTCTGAGGGTTTCATGAGATGGCTGCTTCCTACGGATAACGAGGAGCCGCTCCGCGAATTACGTGTCGAGAGCACCCTCCCGTCATGGCGAGTTCTGAAGGACGTCCAACCGCACGCACACACCCTGCATGTGTTAACCGTGGACCGAATCCCACCACAGAGTTTCTTGGACGCGTTGATAGCGCTGAAGGAACTCACGTTCTGCGAGTTGCCCCGAACGTCACTTGACCTCCCGCGCAGCTTACAGCGGGTGATGTACCACGTAAAGTGCCCACCACAACGCCGGCAGCATCATGGAGGCGCAGATGGTCAACGTAACGGGTTGGTTGACTCGGAAGGGGACAACTCGAGAAGCAGCGGAGACGAAACGCGATTCCTGACCAAGGCCTTAAAGGAGCTTCCAAACTTGTCCTCTGTCGGTGCAGCGTTCCAGACACCAGAAACGACCCTGGCTTCTCTGAACAAGTTCTGTCGCGAGGCGGGAGTCGAATTCTTTGTTTGCGACAGCATTGCCGTATATTCGGTGAGCGTTGACCTTGATGTTACTTTATCTAAAATTTCTGACCTGCTTGTTTTGCGAAGCACTGGCATAGTCTTATCTGATCAGTTTACCTTGTGGTACGGTGTAGCGGGGTGACCGCCTTGTATTTCCTTGTTCAAATTATTACCTACTTTCCCGAAATGGAAAGCCTGATGCCTGATTTGGAAACTGATGCTCACGAGAGAACAACAAGTGAACAAGAGTCGACCGCGGATACCTTGTCCTCTCTGCCTTGAACGTCCTCGCGACCTTGTTCGTCACCGATGTCGCCGATGTATCCTCCCATAGCCAGTTACGGCACTGCTTTTCAACCCTCCATACCGCGATATAAGCCTCGGGGTGCCTTTCAATGTCTTCCCCGAGAGAACGTTGCTACCTCTTTGACTTGACTCACTTTTTAAAAATGTCTCGCCACCCCGCAATCATGGAAGTCGAACAATGCGAGCCCCAGAGCACCTTCTTAGACGACGCCAGCGACCTCATCAGTTTCGTCAAGACGCACGACAATTCGTTCGCAGAGTACATTCGGGTCGCCCGTATGTATCTATTTGGCACCCCCATCCGCCGCAAAGCCGCTGGCTTTCGCCGCGCAACACCAGGGTGCGGACAGTCCCTATGCAGTAACTCCACGCGCGCGTGGCTCACCGAGTCATGCAACACAGATGCATTCGATTAAAGCTATACTCTAGCGAACAGGAGCCGGGATGCCCCCAGGCGCTTGTAGACGACGAGGTCGATTTCCCTTTGCAGCCCAATGGCGACCTCGATTTTCACCGGGTCAAGTTGTGGTGGGGCATCAAACTCTGCGCGGTACGTCTCGACCACGTTTCGGGGTCGTATAGACCTCCCTCCATTCTCTCGCTGAATAAAGTTGACCCATGCGAATTTTGCTCCATCCGTCAACGTGCTGGGGTACGATGCGCTGCTCGTCAGGCGCTAGAGCCATACAACTGGAAAGTCTTCCGTCAGCACGACCCCAACAAGATATCAGGGATCGCGGTACACAACCTGTCGGCCGGACGGCAAAACCAGATGGACCTGATATGTACGTAACTTTTCTTTTTTTTTTTTTAATTCTTTCATTTTTCTTTTTCTTTTTTCCATCTCCCTCGCCCTCGGCCCCCCGCCCCCCGCCCCTCGCCCCTTCCGCGTGTTCGATTCTTCGATCGATCGGCTAACCCATCCCCGATTAACCCCTCCAGTTGTACCGACGGAGACGGATGAATACAGGCGCGAGGAACAAGGCACCTGGGCACACGAGCTTAATTGGCAGCGTCGCGCGATCGCACACGACCCCGCGTGGTACTTCAACCGCCTCGTCGCTTTCTGCGCCTTCTGGTGGCTCCTCACCCTCGTCCCCGGCGCTCTCGTCGCGCTCGAGTCCGCTGCGTCCGTCCTGTCTTTCTCGCTCGCCGTCGCCGCGCGCTGGATGCACGAGCTCCAGGCCCTCGACTTTTCGGCGCAGCTGCCCAAGGGCACGTGGAGTGTGTGCTACTAGCACACATTCACGTTTTCGATCTCCCTTTTTTTGTCATTGTCATCCATGCGCTCCATTCCCTGTAAACATAACGTACTATGCACCCCCCTTCACATATGCTTGCCCCTTCCCCACACATCACATGCCCTCCCCTGCTCCATATGCCTTTCATTTTATCGCTTTACTTTATGTTCTTATATACGCTCCGCCTGAATTGCAATTGTAACACTTGTACGAATAAGGTAGAACCCGTTCAGTTTCAACTAATATCACATGATGTGACGCGACTGTGACCTGGTGTGATCTTTCTGTGACCGCATCGTAAGATCTGATGTGATGACGCGATAAGACTGCAATGAGTGTTATGCAATTGAGCTCGATTGACAATGTAGTGAATAATCAGAAATCTAAGTTAAATCTTTGCGTTTTTTAGGTCCCCCATTATGCTATTTGGAAGCACTCGATGTCCCTTGTATTTCTTGGTTGCCCAGGCAGCCTGTTTCCCATCGAGCCCCTGTTTGTACGCATCTGCAAACCGTCCGGATCTTGTAGCAAATCTATGAGAAGATCAGAATCTCAAATTTCAGACAATGATGTGTACACACTTTCGCATGCTAACCAAGGGAACTGATTCCAGAGCCGAGACCACATTATGCTCTAAATCAACTTCTTTTGATGATGCAGGATACTCCCGATAGACGCGTTTTGCATAGCCCCAGCATTGCTCAATGAAATTAAGCTCGCAGTGGAATTTCGGAAGGAATAGAACATTGAACCCCTGTTTCTTGCACAGAGTTTCCAGCCTGGACTCGCCCTGAATGAAATCGGGCTGCGTGTAGAGAACTCTTCGGCAGCAGCAATCTGATACCCCTTTCTTGCACTTGAAGTCCTTGCACTGCGCTTTTAAGTTTGATTCCTTCAATAGTCCCCTCTCTTTTAAAATAATAGACATCCCCTTGAACACTCCAGCTCGTGGGTGCTCTAGGGGGAAATAGAGCGGTTGAGGCGTCCCATCAGCAAGTCTCCCATCTGCCATGCGTGTTTTGATCTTGACCACTTTGCCATCAGGGCCATAGACTGGCCTTCCATCGTTGCCGATCATATTTGTCTCTGGGCCCCAATTGGTGCCTTCTTTTGGTGTGAATTTGGGCATATTTCGTGCTGAAAGGGCCTCATCAGGTCGTTTGAGATGCGTTGTTGCGTTGTCAAAGACAAAAATGTGGTCATCGTTGGGATAATGTTTCTTCAGAATATCCATGGCGCTCTGGACTTGCTTCAGAACATCCTCATTGGTGAAATACCCCCCCCGAGACCTCCCTGCTTTCAACAACACACGTGCGTCCTCTTCCCCGTTTTGAGAGCGCAGCCACCCATAATCAGCAGATACGAAATCGGCAACCATGAGGGATGCCCCTTCACCTTTGGGCTGTGGTACCGCCTTTTCATCTTTACTAGCCCACCTTACTTTTCGCCGATCATTTGCATAGAAGGTAGATTCGTCATGATACCACACAACAATGTGACGAAAATCTGGAGTTGTGGCCACGCTCGTGTCCTCGGTGCCATCGTTTGTCCATCTTCTTGTGTGAGCATCGATTTTGTCTAAGTCAGAGAGGAACACATCTTGTCGGTATGCAACAGTGTCTTCGCGCTCGTGCCCATCAACGTATTGACCCTTTGGTGCATTGCCCCAACTGAATCCCAATTCGTGCATCCAGCGGTTGGCTGTTGTAATGCCAATGGTCATTTTGCGGTTCAGCCGCTCCTTCATCTCCGGGGTATCAAGAAAATGAACTATGTCCATGGCTTTCGCGTATTTGCCAATTCCTTCGAGATGAAGCTTGATTTCTTGCGCAAGAGTTTCATCCTGCAATAAGGATTCGTTGCACTGGCCAGATGAACTGATTGGGAGGCTGCAATCGGTAATAAATGCACGGCTCCATGTCCGAAGATTCCGGGCAAGGTTACTTCCTCTTCCAACCGCACGAGCCGTCTGTTCCGATGTGGCCATCCACGAGGTACTGATGGTGCCCCCATGGGGCGTGGTGTCCGGACCCACATAATTCCATAAGAACTGGCGAACCTGTTCCAGCCTTTCTCGCGTGATCGGGTTGAGTCCTGGATCCACGTGGCCAGGTCCTGTTTTCCGCTTTGGTTTCAAGATCCCCTGAAGGTCCTCATATGCCCTCCGTGCATCTTCTATTCCCGGAGGAGGTAAAAAAGTCCTGTGTTTTTTGTCACCAATCTCATGCTGATCGTCGTTATGGTCATCCGGCTCCTCAGGATCTGCGTCAATCATATTTGCCATTCCTGGAATGGCGGCAAGGTCTCTGTTTCCATTTTGGGGCTGATGCGGCACTGCTGCATGCGTTTTGGGACTTTGTGCGGCAGGTGTAACCTCACATGGGGATTGGATGGTGTTTTCGATCGACATCATTACTTCTTGGTCTTCGGTAGCCTGTCCCCGAAACCCATCCATTTCTAGTCCTGTACGACGCCTTTTGGTGCACTTTGGATACATGATCTGAAGATAATGATAAATGATGTTCAGGAAAACCTGAAAACAGGCTGCTTTACATTTTCCTTGTCATCATTTGATATCATTCTCTTCGTTCGATGCATGCCTCGGTTTGGAAGATTATTTCGCTTCCATTTCGGCATGGTGAGGCAATTTTGTGCGCTCTTGAATGCAGATCCAAAAATGGACGAATCCGGAATTTCGACACTAAAAAGCTATCTCCTCCTTCAAAACAGCTCAAACAAATTTTCAAAAACCACAGATTTGTTTAAATAACATATCTTCATGTCGCCCTTTTCCTCAAAATCGCATTTTTCTCCCCCTCATGTATCTAAGGCATAATCTCCTCACCATCTTGTCACTTTTTGTCACCTTAAGGTCATGTGATATGAATAAACCAAACATAGACAAATATGAAATTTCGACACCAAAAGTCTATCTCCTCCTTCAAAAAGGCTTAAACAAAAACTTGAGAACCACAGTTGTGTTTTAATAACAAATCTTCATACCTCCCTTGTCGCAGAAATCGCATTTACTTCTTTTCTCAAGAGTTTATACATGGTTTTCGCTAATGTCACACTGGTCATGTGATATTAGTTGAAACTGAACGGGTTCTACCTTAACAAAACTCACACGTCGTGAATTGCTGACATTACACAATACCCGGGTGCTTACTCGACAACTTCTTCGAACTGTTCGACCACCTCATCGATCCACACCTCAATCTCCTCCTTGTCTTCCTCCTGTTTCCGCGTGGGCAGCTCGCCTCGCCTCCCACGAACCCGCCGAGCATCGGCCATGTCCTCTGCGACGCGCACCCGCCACGCATTCCATTCGTCCACGGCACGCTTGCGCTGCGCGATAAGCTCCGCACTCACTGTCGTCTCCTCCGCGGCATCCGCCTCCTCAAACGCACGCGAGTACTCCCGCAGGTTCCTCCGGAGCATCCGCTTCTGCTCTTTCGTCAGCAACGATGGCGCCCGCGGTCTCCACAGGAACTGCTTGAACCGATCTAACAGCCGCTTCTCGATCTCATGTCCGCGGAAGTCCCAGATGGCGTACCCGTTTTCGATCTGCAAGTGCGCGACGAATCGGTAAGTATGAAACGGTATTTCTGAGTACAGCGGGTCGGTACAGTACCGTGTGTGTCCACGCGCTCGCGGCGGTGGCTAGGTACCGCCCGCTCGGGTCCCATTCGACGTCAGTAACGCCATAATGGTCTGCCACGCCAAGTTGCTGAATGCCGGCAGCCCACTCCTCCTTCGACACGTCTCTCCTGACTGTATCGTCCGAATTGAAATCGAGGTCCCAGAACTCCAGCTCGGATTTCGACGTTGACCCGACGGTCGCGAGGACGACGTGGCGCCCGCGCGGCGACCACCGGATGGTGTTTGTCATGCGGCCGGCAAGGGTGCCTGTGACGAGGGTACAGTTAGAGTCCAGATCCAATAAGAGCAACATTCCATCTACGCACGGAGGAGCTTGAAGTCGTTCTTGCTGCGATCGAGTTGATAGAAGCTGATATCCGTTTTGATCGTCACACCCGCGCCAGAGTTCCCGAGGTTGGGATCGCTACTCGAGACAATAGCGAAGCGTTCGCCTTTTGGCTCCCATGAAAAGTCCGTGACTGTATCTGTGGACGTCATCAGAAAAAAAGGACGGTGACATAACACATGTATCATACCTTTGAGCTCAACGACTTCTACAGGGCAGTCCTTCTCGCGTACGCGGAAAATCTCGAGATTGCAGAAAATGGATTTTTTGGTCTTTGTGTGACGGTCAACACGCACACAGAGAAAGTCGCATTGGTTCTGCCAATACAGCCGACACTGAAAGGAAGATGAGGACCTATGGGTAAATTCGGTGATATGCTCGCTAATTCCTACCTCTGAGACATTGAACAAATTTTTCTGGCGGAGAACCTCTCGACCAGGGAAGTTGATCAGTGTAACGCGGGCTGGCTGGTTGGCGACTTCGGGCGTCCAGTAAGCAAGCATGTTTTCTGGGGACTTCTTAGATGTCTTTGCGGCATCCTCTCGATCCTTTTCTCCGTGCGGACACCACTCAAAATCGACGACGCCCTCGATTTTCAGGCTTTTCCTTCCCTGCAAACCCATGCCTGGCAACTCATAGACGCTAATTTGCTGACCTGGTGTCAACCGGGCGGTGTATTTGTCGTCTGCACTCCACTTGAGGGCAGGCCAAGCCATTTGCTTCTTCGCGCCCTCACCTTCCGGAAGGATGGAGGCGAATGTGCGCAGTAGGTGACCCGTCTTGATGTCCCAGACGGCAATGTTGTTGCCCTCATCTTCGGGGGAGAAAAAGCGAGGGCCTTGTGGCACGCCTTCTCCTACGGAGATGGGCTCGTGCGACCACGTTACGAGGTATTGTTCGCAAGGGGAAAAGTCGATGAGGCGAGTGAGGGGGTGGAAGAAGCGATCTTGAAGCTGGAAGGAAGGGCCACCATACAGTCGGACACCTTGACGATGGAGGGTGGCGATGTATGTACCGAGTGGTGACCACGAGACGTATAGTTCTGTTCGTAGGTTTTGCTACGCCCGACATATTTGAGTGGGAGATCAGGCCAAACACAGTGGTGCGTACATGATCTTCGTAGGCTACTTCGCATTGCGAAGGCCGTCCATGCCAACGTATTGAGACTTCATCTCCGCGATATGTTACATATTGGTCACGACCCAAAGGATCAGCCAGCCAAGCGCGCAGATGCTCCTGTGGCTCATTCATGAGTTGCCAAATTTACGACGTGGAGTTGGATACGCACTTTTGGATGGTATTCTTCTCGCTGCGGTTCCACATATGTCTCATCTAACTCGGCAAACTTCTCGATGTCGACAAAACGGTTGACGTGGAATGTATGCGTTCTATCAAATGGATGACCATTCATTTCATTGAGGGCGTAGGTGGCCGCGTCGGCATTTCGGAATTCGATAAAGGCGTATCTATGCGGCCTCAACTTGACAAAGTTACAGCGTATATGTGGGGGACCTACCCCTGGCTCTTTCCAGTCTTGTCGCTCCATGGCATGGAGATATCATCGGGTTTGATTGCAGCGCCTTTCCGCGTAAACTCCTTCGATATTTTTGATAGAAGCTTTTCAGCTTTTGACTTGTCAATCTCGGGGACCCCATCGACGACTAGAATGTGGTCAAAGCCCTCTTCGAGGCGGACCTTGTACCTAGAATAAACTTTTTGAATGATATCCCACTTGCTATTAGCTTGCTCGCTAGAACGCACTTTTCTTCGATGTCCGAGACATCGATGCCTTCATCTACTTCATTTGAGATGGCCATTGTTTCTCTTGACTTGACTGATTTTTTGATATGGCGCTGGTCGGCGCAGCGCACAATTAGACCGGCATTTGCCGATCATTTTCCCACTGTGAGTCACAGCAGTGGCTGGCTGAGCTGAGCTGAGCTGAGGTCGCTCATTTCCACGAAATATACAGTACCCACTCCGTCCGTATTCATGCATATCCCCGCTCTGCAACCCAAAACTCGTTTCTTCATCGAACAGAGTCGCTGCTCAGATTCACGACTTCATTCCAGGGATCCGGTGGTCATAACCGAATGGCAATTCGCGGGGATTGCCCGCGTTTTCTGTAACTGATTCACATGGTAACTCGATAGAGAGCCACTCGTTCCGCGTTCTACTACTGTTGCTACTGTACCGCGCTTGGAAATCCTCTTACATTGCTCAGCAATGTGCTTTGGCTCGATTCTGAATCTCACCACCATCGTGATCCATATCCCTGACTGCCTCAACCATCCGATCGATGGCAGACTGTCATATCTTTAGCGCTCGGCATCAATGACGAGAATGAAGAGAACCCATGAGGTGAAACTCGGTGGGCCCGAAAAGAAGCCGTTCCACCCACACGTTCGTCATTGCTGCCGAGGCTTATAAATAAAAAGGACGTCTTTCTCCGACTCGGTTAAACCGCCGCCATGATACGCGCCATTATTGCCCTTTTGTCTGGAGGACTTGTCCTGTCAACGGGCCCGGTCTCAGCCTGTCCGGATGGGGAACATGCCCACAGACACGTGCGACGTGCTGAACCCCCGGTGCCTCTCACCCCGCCTTCGCGCCCGCTCGTTTGGGGAGATGTCAACATCATCCATACCACGGATACCCACGGCTGGCTGCTCGGACATCAAAAGACGTCTTTCCCGGAGCCAAACTATAGGTATGTGTGCATCTTTGGCCCGCTCTTGGAGTGCGCGTATATTAATATTTGGCTGCATACGCGTGTTTAGCGGTGATTTCGGAGACTTTGCGTCCTTTGTGGCACATATGAAGGATATTGCAAAAGTGATTAGGCGCTATTGAGCCAAGAGATGCTCTTGCTTACGCGTGTATTACTTGGCTTAGGAGAAGGATGTTGACTTGTTGTTAGTTGACACTGGTGACCTCCATGATGGTGAGTGATGGGATCTCCCTCTCCCCCAGCTTGTGAGCCGACTATACGGAAGGGACTGGCCTCACTGACGGATACCCCCCGAATGGTGTTGACGGGCACGAGGTACACTTCACATTTGTTACATTCAGAGACAGTGGCCCACCGCGTATAGGCCAACAAATTCTTCGACAAACTACCCTATGACGTGTTGGCTATTGGAAAGTATGTGCTTTTGCCGAAGTTGGCCCTTGGGCTACACTGACACTCATTGGCGGAGCACAGCCACGAATTATACAACTACTCGGTTACCCTCGACATGTATCTGAACTTTGTGCCAAAGTCCCATGGCCGTTACCTTTCGTCGAATGTCAATATCACTATTGCGCAACGCAATGGCTCGGTGGTCAGCGTACCGGTTGGAAGTCAGTGACATGATCTACTTCCATCTGACTAGCTCCTGACTGTATGCGCGATTCGCAGATCGTTTTGTCAAGTTCAAGACACGGAAGTGGGTCGCGCATCCTTCACTGGTAAAGACGACTCTCACCGTTTATCTAGAGGCCGAAAAGTTACCTCCCTTGGCGTTCTCTACAATTTTACGGGAAACAATCACAACACCACAGTCCAACCGGTAGGGGATATGATCAAAGAAGCCTGGGTAGGACATGCCACCCATGATTTGTACCCGGGATCTCATACCCGAGCTGTCAGTTTGCGGATGCCATCAAAGAGGAACCCGACTTTTTCCTCCTTATTGGGTATGTCTTCTCTCCCGGAATGTTTGTAGCCTCGCTAAGGTCGCTTGATTTTGGAGCCATATGCCCGTGGCACGTGACAATTGTGGGTCTCGCAACGCTCTGACGACGAGTAGTTCTTACCTATGACCAGGGCCTATTGTGTTTAACGCTGTTCGGGCCGTACATCCCACAACACCGATTTTGATCCTTGGCGGGCATACGCACATTCGAGACTGCCGTAAGCATCGCCTTGTGAGCGCTTTGCCCTGTCTGTCCCTAACATGTACCCCAGTGCAGTTCGATGGACGCTCAATCGCCCTCGAGAGTGGCCGTTACATGGAAACTGTCGGTGAGTGATAATCCGTGTAGGGTGGGTACACTCGACTCATTCACACTGATATAGGTTTCCTGAGTATGTGACTTGACATCACCCGTGTTCGAGATGTTTAATACATATTTTGCCAGGCGTTGACCTTGACCAACGAGGTAGCACGAACAACCTCACCGTCAACCGTCGCTACCTCGATCCTAACCGTGTGACGTATGAGGTGCGTAACCTTTCCTGCATAGAAATAAGTCGTTGAGGTCGTCATTAGTTCCACACCAAGCGCACCGACTCATCTTTCGACACCCCTGGGGGTCTTAAAATCACAAAAGGTCTCAAAGAACTAGCGAAACGATTTGATCTCGGATTCAAGTTTGGCACAGCGCCACGAGACTATACGTTGTCGCGAAACCCGTACCCGTCGAACGGGTCCCTGCTGAGCCTAATGGTCGACCAGGTATTACCAACCGCGCTCGCGATAAACAATTCACGCGCGAATGTCCCGAATATCATCATCACCAACTCAGGGGGATTCCGGTTTGACATTTATGCAGGGCAGTTCACAAAGAACGACCAACTGACAGCATCACCGTTCAATGACGCATTCCAATACATCCCTGCCGTCCCACTTGGGATAGCGAAAGCCGTCTCGTCGAGGCTCAATGGTGAGGGAGGAAGCAGTAAACGTGATGTCTTTGCACGTACGGACGCGGCGAGGCGTTATGGGCGCGGGGAAGTTGAGGAACTGTATGGTCGCTGGGTTGCAAGGATGCACTCGCGCGCCGGGCACGATCCGCGTGCAGCGAAGAACCTTACGCTCGGATATGTGACCCAAGATGTGCGTTGCCGATCTCTTCTTTCCGGCCGGTCGCTTGGTCGCACTAAGATGAACCTCTGCTTACTTATAGGCTTGTCCGGGCTTGGGTGACGACACGCTTCACACGCCGTTGCCCTTTTTTAGCCCACCAGATTATATTAGCTCATCGCCACCGACGGGCAGCGATGACACGGCGATAGACCTCGTCTTTGTTGACTTTATTGGGAGCCGGGTGGTTGAAGTACTCAACAGTCTGCAGAATGCCAAAAACTACACGCCGGAAGATGTGATATCGTACACGGGAACGCTTTTGAGTGAGGTGTTGGGAGAGTTTGCTACTGTCGAGTGGAATTAATGTTTGTGTAGTTATTTGTCCCACGGTGGCCGTATTTGGAAATATCATTGAGCGAGGGTCGGGGTCGACGGATTGGTTGACTGACTCTACGCCCTGCCCTTGTCTTTTGTCGCTCTCTCTCTCTTTTTCCTTCCCTTGTCATTCGACCCCACTTGGTTGAATTTTCAAAGCTTGCGCTCGCTTTTTCCTTGTTGCAAGCGTAAGCCCTGCTTTGAGCTTTATCTATCTATAAAGTACACCGCACTCCTCTCTTTTTTGTTTTCGTGCGTGTCTTTTTTTTCCTGTTCTATTTTATCCATCTACCAACTCAGCCACGCTCCTTTCTTTCCCTCCCCTCTCTCCCCTCAACCTCGTCTCGTATATCCTCCTCCTCTGACATTTTTTTTTCTTGTTGCCCCTCCCTCTCTTTCACACCGCTCTCTCTCGCCATTCCCTTCTCCAACCCCCCGGTTACACCATGGACGACACGCAGGCCGCCTTTGCAACCCAGTATCCTCCTTACGGCTTTGATTTGGACATGATGAAGGTTCGGATTTCCATTGTATCTCATTTTCAACAGGATCCACCTTAATTGTTGTTCCTTATACAGCGTCCCATGGATACTGTTGGTGGTCCCGACGCCAAAAAAGCTCGCTGGTCGCCCAACTCGTTTGGCACTCCCACCGTTAACGGTCTTGTCACTCCTACCCCTCGTGATGCATTTGCAAATTATGGTTATGGCTCGCAAGCAGGCATCCCTCAAGGCTTCTCGAACGGCTCTCCCCCTTCAGCCTTTGCCGGGCCTCTTTATTCCACCTCTGTCAATACACCGACTACGATTCCAGGACAAATCAGCCCCAGTACTGCTAATGCGTTTGCTCAACAACAACACCAGGCCCAGCAACAAGCCCAACAACAACAGCACCAGCAACAAGCTCAACAGCACCAGCAACAACTGAACGGTAATGCTGGTTATGGCTTTAATGGGTATAGTATGCTTGGAATGGGCCTCCCTAGCGTAGGCATGCTCGGCGGATTCCCGTACGGCAACCAAGTCGCTAGCTTTGGCGGGGTATGTACTTATTGTTTACTTGATCTTTCAAGAAAGTTCTCACATAACAATAAACAATGAAACAGGCGTTCAACCCTCCGCGCACACCGTCCCTTGGTCTCCCATCACCAAGCAACTACACGGGCGCGGCTCTTACTGCGGCACTCAATGCGTCTAACAATGCGACTGGGCGTACCGTCTATGTTGGCAACCTTCCTGCCACCGCGTCCGTCGACGAGCTTCTTAATCTCGTTCACTTCGGCCCATTAGAGTCAATCCGCGTTCTCCCCGAGAAGTCGTGCGTTTTCCTCTCTTTCCTCGATGGTGCCACTGCTACGGCGTTCCATGCCGATGCCACTATCAAAAAGCTCTCCCTCCACGGCCAGGAGCTCAAGATTGGATGGGGCAAACCGTCTCCTGTACCGAGCCAGGTCGCGCTGGCCATCAGCCAGAGCAACGCAAGCCGGAATGTCTACCTTGGTGGACTGGACGAGGGTACGACAGAGGAGCAGCTCCGTGACGACCTCAGCCGCTTTGGCCTGATCGATCAGGTCAAGATTGTCCGTGACAAGAACATCGGTTTTGTGCACTTTTTGAGCATCTCTATCGCCACAAAGGCATGCTTCCTTCATGTCTGCGTGTGTGTGCACCAGTGTATTGAACTGTTTTTCCAGGTTGTGAATACACTCCCCACAGAACCTGCTTGGGCAGGAAAGCGAGTCAACTACGGCAAGGACCGTTGCGCGTACATCCCCAAGTCTCAGCAAGCTGCCGCACAAGCAGCCCAGGCCGTCGCAGCTCAATCGCTTGTCGCACAGTCTGCCGTGGCGTCGCTCAGCCCTATCAACACAAATGTTGGTGGCTTTGGAGCGTTTGGTCCTTACTCACCATTCACTCCGGAGGGATTCGCAGTCCCCGGCACCGCGAACAGGACCGTGTACCTCGGCAATATTCATCCGGAGACGTCAACGGAGGATTTGTGCAACGCAATTCGTGGCGGGGTCCTGCAGAGCATACGATACATGCAAGACAAACATATAGCCGTGCGTGCCCTTCTGAAACATTCATAAATTCAACGGCTTATGAAAAAATCAGTTCGTGACTTTCATAGACCCGGCAGCTGCGCTCACTTTCTTCCACGCATCGTCATACCAAGGTTTAACATTGAACAACCGGCGGCTCAAGCTAGGTTGGGGCAAAAACGCTGGTCCGCTTCCACCCGCACTCGCTTTGGCTGTACACTCGGGCGCCACGCGCAACGTGTATATTGGCAACATCGAGGATTTCGAGACGTTCTCAGAGGACAAATTGAAACGCGATTTTGGCGAGTATGGCGACATTGAGCTCGTCAATTTCCTCAAGGAGAAGAACTGCGCGTTTGTCAACTTTACCAACATCAGTAATGCTATCAAGGCGATCGAGGGCGTCAAGAATAAACCAGACTATGCCAATCTCAGGATCGCTCATGGAAAAGACCGTTGTGCGAACCCTCCGAGGTCTGGCCCACAAGGTGGTTCTATGCGACGCTCAGCATCGGGTAATGGCCCTATTACCGCCACGCCTATGTCATCGGACGACCAGGAACTCTTCCAGGTCCCGAATGGCAGCACTGGTGCTGGTATCATTGAGATTGACCACATTGGTGACGTCGGTTCCGAACTGGTAGAGCCACCCACGGATGCCTAGGCGTAGGCCACATACACCCCTGTTTTTTCGAAGATACCCGTCTGTCTGTCTTTCCCGGACTGAAAACGCATAAACACACAATATACACAACGCATACAAGGCCCCTGGAGTGGACCGGTGGACGACGTAAATTGGAGAGCGGCCCCGCCTGCCTCGTCTTATTCTCTTCATTTGTTCGGGCTTGCTTCAAAGGAGAGAGAGAGGGAGGGGCAGTATTTGTTCGTTCTCCATACCTCTATCGACTATCGTTATTCCCCTTCCCCTTCGCCGTCGTCTCCGTTTTTACCTTTTTTTTTTTCTTTTTCAAAAATTTGTGTCGGATTTGTGTTTTTGTTTTCTAGCGCGTTGCGTCACCACAATATGCCCTTATTTCCTTCGCCTCGCCTCTCGATTCGCTCATTGCTCCCGCAAAGAAACCTCCTGCCCTCTCGTAGTCCCGTTTGCATATCGTATCGATCCGTACTATATTACACTACGTATCTCTACTCCTCAAAGAGACCTCTTTATTCAAACCGTCACAGTGCGGTAGTTGTATTCAGGAATCAGGATACAGCGATGTACCGGGCGGCACCATATAGTGCAGTCATTCCCAGTAGTCTAATCCGCAACGTCGTCGGTCCATGCACATTCAACATTTCCCTAGATTAATACACACAACTATCAGTAACCCTCGTTTGTCTTGATGCCAATGCCGACGGACAGTGTGCTGGTGAGTGGTGAGGGAAACAGTGATCCTCTGTTCGTACACCCAGCAAGGGCGTATCCTGTTTTGCAGATGATCCTTATCATACTTTTTCGCCTGACGCCAGCGCGACTCAAGTACAAATATAAGCGTGTACCAGAATGCAGGGTATAAACCGACAAGAACAAAGGAAAGCACCTTTGAATTCAATGGTTCAACGGCAGGAGTGCTGGGGCGCCGAGAGGTGAACGTATCGTTAGCGTTGGGACATCCAGCAACTCGGAATAGTCTGATCTGTCGACCCTCATTGACAAAGGATCAAAACTATGACCAGACAGAAATTCCGGACACACGTGGAGCTTCTCAACCAAATGTTATATATATTCAACATCCCACGACGCTTCGATGAATTCAGAAAGGGGACAGTATATTACGGCAGACCGCCAGTGGACAACAGCTCAGATGCAAGCAGCACAGCAGGTGCTTGACGATGTCACTGGTGAATAATGAATACACCCAGGACTTCCTCGTCGTCCTTAGTATCGAGCACAGGCATGCTGTCATGCCCTGAACTGACCACGCCTCTACCCCCGGGACTTTCACAGTCCGGCTAGATCACTGCTCGGCGCTTCCAGCCTTCTACTTTGCTCTCTTCGTCTCGTCCGCGCTTCCCCAGCGCCCCATGCGGCTTCTTTTTTCCTATCCCACGCTGCGTGCGCTACAAGGAGTGGACATACTATCCCGCGCCGAGAGCTTTCTTAGGGACCCCTGGGAAATCGCGAGGGATGTGTTCGGGACATGGGTTCGCTTGGGTAGTTTCCCACAACACTCCGTCCCCCGTGCACCGGAAAATGGCCTGTACCAGGCAGAGGAAGCTTGAATTAAATCGATGCATGTGGCAAGGAACTTCGTGCTGGAAAAGAACGTAGAGCGTAGGGCGTATTCCTGACTTCTGTGACGGTAGTAAAGATGCACAGAAAAAAGGTTCTCGTGAACCATGACCGATGGCCAGAGACGCCGGGCAACACTCAGAATAATGGAGCTTTGTAGTAATGACGATAGCTCAGTGATAGATTAGTTCGGAAAAAAAAAGAAAAGGACGAACTGGGTTTGGTAATGGGCGTTGGTGTGGTCACCAAAATGGAAACAAAGTCCTATCTGCTTGCGGCGGTGCCCAACGATTGTCCACGGAGTCTAAGCCGAGCCAATCACACGGTTTCCAATGCTCATTTCGATAGGACGCGGCGGTGGCTCAAAGGCGTGTACGATTTAACTTGCAAGTGAAGAGCGAGTGTGAACAAGGTCGAGGCTGGAGATGGCAGGGCGGCTTCGACTAACGCGTATCCGACGGTTGAAGATAAGGGGGGGCATAAACGATAGCCAGAATACAGTCGTATGATGCAGGATTGAAATCCGCATCACCCTACGCCGGACAGACATTCAGCGGACGCGCATGGCAAGGCGAGTGGAATCCACTGACCGTCGCTAACCACTGCATGCACGTTCTTGACGTGACCTGGGTCGATTCTGAAGTTCTGAACCCTCGCCAATTGCACTGCGGCATCATCTAACCAGCCTTCTTCAGACTCTCATGACTACAACGTCGGGTTCAGTAAAATCTTTGACGTTGGCGGAGGAGTACTCACTTCCTCGTCCTTGCCTGTGTCCATGGCACGGAAGGACAGTAAATTGACCATCATACGCGTACTATGTCACGGTCGACTCACGATAGGACAGTCACCCTGAGCATAACCGTCGCAGTCGGTTCCAAGTCGCGCTGGGAGTTGCCGTGCCCAACCGCAGGCCCGAAGCGTTGTCGCGTCATCACCTTGTCTTCTGGCCCTAATCTTGCATTTCATATCTCGGCTCGGACGGACTGTCGTTCGCACACAAAGTCATTGCACCATGCTTTGCCTGACCCCATTATGTTCTTCTAGCTCTTCTACTGTATGGAAACTCTATCGAGTCTATCCCCTATCCATACTTGGCGCGCCGGCGACGTGGACTGGGAGCGTGAGGCTACATGTCATATGCTGCTCAAATCCCCGATTTCGGAAACGGGAAGGTTACCAGCACAGCAATGCCTGAATTTATGCATAACTGTGCATGACTCCGCTGAGATTCACGAGAAGCTACGCAAAACGGATCTTGTATGATGTCAATTGGCACGCATCCCCCGCCTTTTGCGCTGCTTTCCCTACCGATGACTTTCCCTCCCTGAGCCCGGTTCCACTTTTATCCTCGCATACTTTACTGTGAGATTTACGTGATGGGCCGCCATCCTGAACCAGACGAACCACCTCTAGGCTGGGAGACGTGATATAGTCCTTGGCAGTGGCATCTATTTACGAGTCGATCGCCAATGCGTTGTTCTCGTATTCCTGATCGTCTTCCTACCAGAAAAGTACGTGGTCGACCCGCTGTTGGCCACTATGGAATGGGTCTCTCTGGCAGGATCCGAATCCGGGCGTAGGAATGCGAAAGGCCAGAAGGGATAAAAGTCGACGGTCAAGCGTCCACTTTTACGACAAGCCCAGTCCCAGTGGTGCTCCAACATTCCGTTCATTACTAGTCCAACTCTCTATCATGCTATTGCGTACGCCTGCCCTATCTGCTGCTTCCGTCGCCGCCATTCTGGCTGTCTACGTAGCGGCGACGCCTACCGGACCCGCTCCCCTCTGCACCGATGAGCCCAAGCTACTCGAGTACAACAACCTATCCTATTCCTCTCAGCCTGCACCGCCGCTTCCACCGCACCCGCCCAAGCCTTGCTCAGAGGAGAAGTCCAAACCCATGGAGACTCCTTACCCCCCGCCGTCGAAGGACGAGAAGCCCAAGCCCTATGAGAAGGATTACTCGTCCCCTCCCCCTCCTAAATCTTATCCGGAGATGCCCAAGGCTGAGGAGAAGCCCTACTCGTCAGCTTCGCCTTCGAAACCCTACCCGGAACCGCCGAAGACGGAGAAGCCCTACCCCTCTGCTTCACCTTCGAAACCCTACCCGGAGGAGAAGCCTTACCCATCTGCTACACCCTCGAAATCTTACCCGGTGACGTCAAAGACTGAGGAAAAGTACTCTACGTCTGCCCCCTCTCAGAGTTATTACCCGGAGAAGCCCAAGTCCGAGGAGAAGTCTTACGAGGAGAAGAAGTACGAGGAAAAGAAGTACGAGGAGAAGAAGCCTGAGGAGAAGAAGTACGAGGATAAGCCCAAGCAGGAGGAGAAGAAGTACGACGACAAGCCCAAGCAGGACGAGAAGAAGTACGACGACAAGTCCAAGCAGGACGAAAAGAAGTACGACGACAAGCCCAAGCAGGACGAAAAGAAGTACGACGACAAGTCCAAGCAGGAGGAGAAGAAGTACGACGACAAGTCCAAGCAGGACGAGAAGAAGTACGACGACAAGTCCAAGCAGGACGAGAAGAAGTACGACGACAAGTCCAAGCAGGACGAAAAGAAGTACGACGACAAGCCCAAGCAGGATGAGAAGAAGTACGACGACAAGTCCAAGCAGGACGAAAAGAAGTACGACGACAAGCCCAAGCAGGACGAGAAGAAGTACGACGACAAGCCCAAGCAGGATGAGAAGAAGTACGACGACAAGTCCAAGCAGGACGAGAAGAAGTACGACGACAAGCCCAAGCAGGACGAAAAGAAGTACGACGACAAGCCCAAGCAGGACGAGAAGAAGTACGACGACAAGTCCAAGCAGGACGAAAAGAAGTACGACGACAGGTCCAAGCAGGACGAGAAGAAGTACGACGACAAGCCCAAGCAGGATGAGAAGAAGTACGACGACAAGCCCAAGCAGGACGAGAAGAAGTACGACGACAAGTCCAAGCAGGACGAGAAGAAGTACAACGACAAGTCCAAGCAGGAGGAGAAGAAGTACGACGACAAGCCCAAGCAGGACGAGAAGAAGTACGACGACAAGTCCAAGCAGGACGAAAAGAAGTACGACGACAGGTCCAAGCAGGAGGAGAAGAAGTACGACGACAAGTCCAGGCAGGACGAGAAGAAGTACGACGACAAGTCCAAGCAGGATGAGAAGAAGTACGACGACAAGCCCAAGTACGAGGAGAAGAAATACGAGAAGAAGCCTGAGGAGAAGTCTTACCCATATCCTTCGCCACCCCCGAAATATTACCCAGAGGATTACAGGGCCGAGAAGAAACCTGAGGAGAAGCCCTACGCGCCACCGAAGGAGGACAAGGCCAAATCCTATGACGATTATAAGCCCTACGAGAAGCCCTACCCGCCTTCTTACTCCCAGAAGTCTTACCCTCATGAGGACGGTTCCTATAAGAAGATGCAGGATTCCAAGATGGATGGCGCCAAGGATCAGTGCGCCGTAGGCAAGTTGCAATGCTGTGACAGGGCCGATCCTGTAAGCTCTTGTAATCCCCTTCCATTCACTTTTTTCTGACATCGTTCTAGGAGGGTGACATGGACGATATTTTCGATTACATGGGAATTATGGGGAGCGGCGATGATGATGCTCTGTTGGGCCGTGGATGCTATCCCTTCACCCGCGAGGGCGGCGAGTGCATCAGCCCCGCCCAGCCACTTTGCTGTGACCGTGTCTATCCCGTGCGTACTTTTTGATTCCTCTCTAGCCCTTTCTATAACTTGATTTCCTCTTAGGATGAGGATGCTGCGGTTGGCTGTTCACCCCTACGCGATCTTCCATACAAGTGGTGATCCAGATTAAGGCAGAGTATGCTTTTCGATGGGGCTATTCCATTCTTTATATTGTCACTCTTTTGCACATACACACACGCCGTCGGCGAGCCTGTTTATTCCATACCATATTATGACATAGTTATTTCAATCTGGGGTCAAGGACGATAGCTATGCATTAGTTACTTTTCTCCCTCACGTCAGTTTTGTACCTTCAAAGAGTGTGCCTCACACGCAAGTCCGAGTCCGTCTTGAACAACAAAGCTGCGGTCAACAGGAAAGGAAAGAACGCGAGAAAGGCCCGTGATCGTTAGCATGAGACCTGGGCCGGAAAACGACCCACCTATCGCGGGATTTGTCCATTGAGTTAAAAATATTCGTATATTTATCGACCGTCTTGGTACTCTTTACCAGCAAAAGTACTACGATAGTAGGGCCACGACGTGTTGTGGGTGCATCCCAGTATCATAGTGACGGTAATGATACTTCTGCGCGTGCACTAGTCCGCCAAATGGTTCCTTTTCTCGCATACACGATATACGGCGGCCGCTCACGCCAATAACTTCCTTCCCAGAGTTGGGCCAACTTGAGGGATGATGGGATCCGCAGAGACCCGAGGGAGCCTTAGGGGGTGTGAGCGCAAGTTGAACGGTCTTGATAGTCATGGTGATAGCAATCAGTGCCTGAGAGGGCTAGCCCCGCTCCATTCCATTCTTACCAGTGATCGGCTGATTGATAGCGGAGCATTCACTTCTCCGTGGTCGTACTGTAGCCTTCAGCCCCGAGTGGCGGAGGCGGAGGGCAGGCTGAAGCTGCCAGTGGCTCGTGATAGCATCACACCCTCGAGGGCTCTTGTCACCGCCATATGATCTCTCGCCGTGTTTCTCGCGATATCATTTTTAGTTTACAGTCAGAGTCCCTGAATGGTGTGTCACTTATCAGTGCTTCCCGCTACCTCGGTTTCCAATACACAATGCGTGGGGATGGCTGTCTTGGGACTTCCTCTCCGCGGATTCACTGGCTTCTGGGACTTCGCAATACTCATTTCTCTAATGAACATCGCTCGAGAAGTGCGAACGCGGGGGTCACTTGGTTTTCATTTGACTCTGAACCGGACGAGACCTGAAACGTGTTGCCTCATTCAATTGCTGCTTTGCCAGAGGCTAAATTCACGACACAATGGCTGCTTTTTTGGAACGTTACCGTTGATTAGAACCAGGAGATCGGCTGGGAATTGAACTGGGACCAAATGAACTGCTGGAGGATCGCCAGGCAAACCGCAGTGCCTCTCTTAGTTCCTGCCTGTGCCAGTGGGTCCCCAGGAACTGGGCCATTTTCGGTCCGGTTCAAGCCTACTGAATTGGCCCGAACCGGACCGCGGCAACCCTACTAGGGGTAGTTCCATGTTGGGCGTAAATTGGGCGTAAATCCTGCTGGGCGCTGTTGGAATACCCGTTCTGTCGCCCGTCCCCTTGTCTCCTGCCAGTTGCAAATTTTCTTTTCATACCGTGACCGTTCACTACCTTATCCGAATCAACCATGTCTTCAGCGCCTACTAGGGGCCAAGGTCATCGCCATACCCCAAGTGCCGATTCCGCGAAGTTCGAGGATCCACTCCCACGTGGCGGACTAATGTCCGCTGAAACGATTGGGGCGCACGATGGTCCGGACTATTCCGAGCACCCAGCAAATGGTTGGGCAAGGTTTCGGTCAGCTATTGGCAGTACATGCAATATTCCTGGCGCCTCAATGCTGACGTCATGTCGTAGCGAAAACATACGCGAACTTGCTGCAGAAATGCTCGGCACTATGATTCTGACTCTTGTTGCTAGTAACTGTCAAGCCGTGCTGGGCTCGAACACTGGCGTTGCCTCAAGCTCCAAGGGAGACTGGCTTTCCCCGTCCTTTGGATGGGCTTGCAGTTCGTCAACCCTCGTCTCGTCTCGTGCGTCTGATCGAGAACATGGATACGGGTGTTTCTCTGGGTGCATGGATCGCCAGCAGTGTCTCTGGCGGCCACGTGAACCCTGTGGTAAGTCACCCTCCCGAGACTATCCCGTCCATATCTTGAAACACAATCATGCAGGTGACTCTGTGTATGGCTGTGTTTAGGCCCAATACCATGCCTTGGCAAAAGGTACCCGGATATGTGATTGGGCAACTCGTTGGCGCTTGGCTTGGTGCTACCGTCGTCTTTGCAAACTACTTCCACGCTATCGACATCGTTGAGGGCGCGAAGGGTAGGCGCACACTCTCGACCGCCGGACTCTTTGGCACCTACGTGGTTCGTCTTGCGCAGTCGCCGCGTAATTTGACTCACACATTTTTTAGCTTGACTATATGCCCTCGGCCATCTTTAACGAAGTAAGTTTCCAGTCGCCTAGTATCGAGTCGCCAGACTAATAGGGCCAAGTTCATCGGCACCTTTGTCGTATTGTTGGTTGTGTTCGCAGTCACCGACGGCAGGAGAAAGAATGCTCTATCGCCCGGTCTCGTTCCATTGGTTGTGTTTATTACCATCCTTGGTATTGCCGTCGCATTCGGAAGACAAACAGGCACGTCGCCGTTTATCATTTTCCAATCCTCTTTAATTAACCCGCCGCTAGGATTTGCTATTAATCCCGCTCGTGACTTGGGGCCGCGCATCATGACTGCAATGGTCGGTTACGGACGGAGAGGTGCGCTGTTTTAAGCCATTCTAACACCGTCACCGTCTCTAATACCTTCTTTTCACCGTAGTCTTCAACTTCCGCAGTCAGTACTAGCTCTGGGCCCCTCTCTTGGGCTCCACTTGTGGTGGTCTGGTGGCCGCCTTCCTTTACGATGCTCTCATCTGCGTTGATCCAGACAGCATCTTCAATACCCCGTGAGTTACGTATTTAGCACGCTTCGACGCTGTACTTCCTGTACTTACTAACATCATTCATTCAGCGATGAGGCCAGTCGTCGCCACGCTGCGCGCCAAAAGAATGCTTCTCGTCCTTCGGGCTCCAACTTGGATGAGCCTAAGGATGGACTTTCCCTTCTGTTTGATTCGGAAGGACGCGATGGATATTTCCCGGTTTCCCTGTTTGGAATTGCTTGATGTATCTGCGCCGCGTCGTCGCCGCCTCCAATTTTGTGACTAAATTTGAACATTATGTAACCCACAAATTCGTGGTCACTGGCAACGTCGAACGTGCTCCTTCACCCTACCCGATCTGATCCTTCGTACCTCGGCATGGACTTCGAATGACTATTACTCTACTGTACTTCGGATAAGGCAATGCGTGCCAGACAAGCTGAATTCTCATTGTTAGAATTCTGCACGACTACTTTCCGCCAGGGGTATTCGGTGCTGGAGACCCATCGCTTTCTTCTCCCTTGCAGCCTGGCCGTGACCGATGGCGTGATGAGGAGGGATTTCTACTCACTAGGAGTACGTATTTATTTTGCCTCACAACCTGTTCTTTGCTGTACTGCGTCTTCGCGTCAGCCTGAGAGCTGAGATGATATGCGGGGTGTACGAGCAAATCGTTGTCGCGCGGGGCGATCCCTGCACGCGTGTTCCTCGAAATTGACTGTTAGCCACTATGTGACGAGTTTCTCTGGCAGGATCCGAATCCGGACATAGGAATGCGAAATGCCAGACTGAATAAAAAGTCGGTGATCAAAGGCCTGACCCCTGCTGTCAGTAGCCAGCGGTACTCCAACGCCCGTTCATTACTACTCCTCCAGGTCAACTCTCCGTCATGTTGCTGCGTACACCTGTTCTATCTGCTTCTTTCGCTGCCATTCTGGCTGTCTACGTGTTGGCGACACCTATGGGGCCACCTCTCCGCTCCACCGATGAGACCAAGCCACTCGACTACCATACCCCGTCTTATCCTTCCCCGCCTGCTATGCCGCACCCGCCGCCCAAGTCGTACGTGGCCAAGGCAATTCCCGAAAGGAAACTCAAGCTCGAGGGGTTGTCTTACTCTCCGTCATCCTCGAAGCCGTCCCCAGAGAAGCCCAAGTCCGAGGAGAAGCCTTATGCTCCGTCTCCTTCTCTTTCACTCCTTCCATCATCGCCCTCGAAGGAAGAGAAGCCCAAGGCCCATGAGAAAGGTTATCCCCCTTCTCCCCCTCCGAAACCTTACCCGGAGAAGCCCAAGACTGAGGCGAAGCCTTACCTGCCTTTGCCTCCGCCTCTCTTTTCACCGACCCCGCCTCCCTCAAAGGCTGGTACGGAGAACCCCAAGCTTGAGAAGAAACCCGAGGAAAAGTCAGATGCGGTTCCAGCGTCGAAGGAGGATAGGCCCAAGCCGTACGACAAACCCAAGTCCAATGAGAAGCCCCACTCGCCCCCTTCCCATCAGAAATCTCACTCCCAGGAGAAGGACGAACAAGATAAGCAAAAGAATCCGGCTTCAAAGAAGGACGATGCCAAGGTTGGGTGCGCCACGGGCAAGTGTAGAAGGGCCGTTAACCCTGTAACTTGTGATATTTTTCTCTTCCGTTCGTCTGTTTCTGATTCTACTCCATCAGGCTTCCGTGTTGGATAGTGGCATCTTGAAGGGTATTGTGGGAAAACTTGGTATGGATAAACTTAGTAACTTGCAGGGTCTTGCTCCCAAGGGCTGAGTTCCCTTCGTCTCCGGGTCGAGGAATGACGAGGACGTGCAGTGCGTTCCTTGACCTTTACGTATCTGCTTTTTTATTGACTCGACACCCTTCTAGGAAAGATTTCAGGTTTCAGTAGTAGTTGGCGTGTTCCTGCTTGCGATAGCATGTTGTTATCTAGTTTAGGCAGCATGATGATGTGCTTCGCGGCGGCGGGACGTTTCATTCTTTCTTTATTGTCGCTCTTTTGCATACATACCGTGAGGTCCATCGCCGTGGGCGGACTTGTTTCCACAGTACCTCACAATATCAGTTATTGTTTATTTGTATTTCGATCTGGGTTCAAACGTTCAACGTTCAACGTTCAAGGGCAGTGGTCATGCGTTAAACACCTTTCCCTTGGTGAGGTTGTGCAAACAGCGAGCCGGCCAAATGTGGCCTGGGCGGCACCGGTCCGGCAGACCCCAAACCCTTTCCTTCTCCCGACCACCCGACCAACTTCGACATTCCTTTGGGTCACGCTGTACTTATGGTACGATTCCTAGTCATCGTAGAGTCTCAACCCTTTCACACCAGATATTAAGCCTCTCCGACACGCATTGACCCTGTGACTTGAGCAAATTGTTCCTAGGAACAAAGGCAACAATCGTCCGTAGACTCCATTCTGTATTACTGCGAGACATTTCTTACAGGGGATATTAACGTCATTACTTTTTCGAAGCCATTCTTCGCAGGACAGATTTTCCCTTTCACTGGTACTTGTGACCTTTTTGTGGGCCCTACGGTGAGTTTTCTGATTAACTTCAGATCTGCTTCAAGTTTTGGGACCGGTCAGCATCTATAGCCACTGGTAACCACAGTTGTGATCCGGAGAACTGCCAAGAGACAGCTCGTTATTTCATTCCCTTTGTCTCGGACCTCGTCCCTTTCCATTTTCTGGTTCCCGCTGCGATACCTTGGCCCGTGTTCAGGTTTGACGTTCTGGCTTCATTTTTCTGACGTGCCTCTACCCGTCAACGCCTCTCCTGTACGATTGGCTTCACCCGCACCTCCTCATATTCCACCTTGCATGCTACTAATCAACCTACGTCTGCACTTCTCGGGCATCGTTCCCCTCCGTCTTGTCTGTCTTCGTGTCTTTGAGGCAAGTAACTCGTTACTAGCTCCGACGTCTGGGTACCTGCCATTTCTCTTTGTCCTATGCTTCAGACGAGCGTGAACGGCGATCTGCGATCTACTCTGATGCGCGAAGCAGTTGGTTTTAGACTTCATTACTCATCCTTCCTTCCTCTGATCTGCGTGCAGGGCTCACTCGCGCCCCTCGTGACTCGCCGGGGTTAAAACCAAATACGAAAACGACTCCCAAACCAAACCTACTCGGAGAATGCGAGCCCGTCATGGATGCTACCAGTATGCATACATTATCACTGCAGTACTAGTAAGTGTAACTGCGCGCGACACGCGAATTGACTGCGCATCAGCTCGAATTGCGAGTTTGTCTATCGTGAATAAACGTCATTCTGGACGCTATTGGTAAGCGATGAGGATCTAGCGCTTTGTCCCGTCGTTAATGGTATGAAAACAGGCCGACAGGCCGACATGGTATGAGCGCCTTGGTTTCCGGTGCCAGTCCATTAGGAGAAATCCGAATGGGTCGGACCGACAAACCGAGCTACGAGAATCTCCGTCGGAGGACCTGAAACCGCCGGCTGTCAAATGATCGAGCCATCCATGCTTCCTCATAAACCAGATCACACCGACCCTTGATACCACGTACTTTCCAAGTCGTTTTTGGACCAAATCTTTTTTTCATTATCCCTCGCTAACCGTCGACAGTCATCTCCCGGGCGAAATACTGTATCCGTACTCTTTGCCTGAACCGGGCGATCTCTGCGTGCGGACCGAAGGTAAACAGAAATAGGTGCCACATCTACGATGCGCTTCTCTGGTATTCGAGTTCGTTCCAAGCAAAGAACCAAACGATCGCCGGTGATTGACAATTATCCGGTGAAGGTGTTTCGTCTCGTGGTCCAGAGTGCAATAGGAATGCGAAAACCGCGAGCGCATATAGCCAGGTGGTCAAGCGCCCGTATTGACTAGTGCCCCGCGGTTCTCCAACGGTCTCTCGCGTTCTCATTGCTAGTCCTGCTTTCCACCATGCTTTCGCGTTTCTCTTCTCTGTTCGCCTACGTCGTTGTTGGCCTGGTCATCTCCACCGCAGCGACGCCGACGGCGCCGTCCAGTGACTCCGATGGCGGATCAAAGTCACCATCACACCCGGACTCATCCTATTCTTCCCCAACCTCGCCGAAGTATCCTGCGGACAAGCCCTACGCTGAGGGGAAGTCGTATCCTAAGGAGAAGCATCCCGAGGAGAAGCGCCCCGAGGAGGAGCATCCCAAGGACAAATATTCTGAGGCGAAGCCACCGTATCCGCAGGAGAAGCCGCCGTACGCGAAGGCCGACGGCAAGGACAAGGCTTCCGGTGATCGCCCTCAGGCTCAGTACCCTTCGCAGAAGCAACCATACGCGAAAGGCGATGACAAGGATAAGTCGTACGCAGATCACCCCAAGTACGACAATCAGTGCAACGTGGACAAGCAGGTGTGTTGCAATGGATACAACGAAGTAAGTCATTGGTCGCCTTCTAAACCGTCATATTTGTCGGATTTCGTTACTGAAGTGTTGCGGCAGTCGAAAGATGAACAACACGCCGAATTTCTTCACTCTCTGGACTCCTACTTCGGAATGACCGATATCACTCAGAAGATTAGGGATTCGAACAAATTTTGGTCGACGAATTGTTCCCAGAGTGGTGCCAATAGCCCGTGCAAAGCGCAGCCAATGTGCTGCGAGGAAAATCACTGGGTGGGCGTTGTTCCTACCTCTTCCTTTTCTTTTATTGACATTGTACACCGCTAGGAGGGCTTGATAGTCATTGGTTGCACCAATGTCAATATTGGAGCTTGAAGCTCACGCCGCCGGCGATAGCGGTGATTGACGATGGTCGACTTTCCTGACTGCGTTGCGCCGCGTGGTACTTCGTGACGAGGACAATCCTTTCTGGACACTTCTGCTCTTTCAAGCGTATATACACACACCTTGTATGGCGTTCATTTTGTCGTTTCATATTCATACTATTTCTACAACCTTATTCATTAAATGCCACGATGACGTTGAGGAGTGGTCACCAAGTGACCTTTGAGTCTTGAGTACTCGTGATCCAGTGATAGTTTTCTTCGATCATGGCCGCTGGTGCATGGCATCTGTGCGGAATGTCCTCTACTTCTAAGGGTCTTTTGCCGGTGAGTGGATATGCACAGTGCAGTCACCGTTCCCCTTGTGGAACAGACCCTAGTTTCCGCTCGTAAGACATAACGTTTTTCTGTTTCCTGTTTAAAATCGTCTCATCGGTGACTTATACTGAGCTCTAAGCATCTGATGGTTTTATGCGACAAGCCCAGCCTGAGTCGGGCGCTGTCGGTGGCAGGCGACTCGAGGACTCGGACGCACGATGGAGCCGTGAACGCAAGGTGTTCACGATTGGCCTACGTGTCTTGAGATGAGTTCTCTGCTGCTAACCCATAACACAATGATGCAATGAAGGTAGGAGTCCCCACGGTGTTGTTACTAAAGTAGTATACGCGGTACGCGGTGCGACAACGGTCAAGTCAACGCTGGGACGGCTCATCCTGCCCTACATTTCCCACGATCACTCACTCCCAACTCCTTGTCTCTCTCCGCTCGTCACGCGAATCCCCGATCCAAGCCCCGATGACATCGTCTTTTTGCCAGGTCCCTGCAATCACTTCCTTCGTTATTTCTCCCTGCTACACTACGGGTATCTCATGGTGGCTTCAGACACGCGCGGGGGGCGGTCTTTCTCGTAGCATGGGTTCCGGGTGACGGGAAATGACTCGATCCCGCAGGACCGCCTCCGGGAATTAGTCTCGTATTTATTCCATGCTCATCGCTATCTTGGCTCGGGGTGATCTTCGATCCACCATCTCCCTATGGGGCCCATCTACCCAGATCGGTACGTGTCGGCTGGTCCAAACAGAAAGAAAAAACCAAAATGGGAGGTTTTCGGTACGCAACTTGGTTCCGCGCATGCAACCGCCTCTCGCCCGTCGAATGTTCCGTCGGAAATCGTTTCCGGGATCCGATGGCTATTGGTCATCCCGGAAGGCTTTTGGAATTCAAACAAGGTGTTCTTCTTTGGCTTACGGATTGTCAGAGAAGCACAGTCATTTTGTGCCTAGGGCGTTTGCTTGAGTCGCCGGGCTTTGGGTACAGACTTCCGCCACGGTTGCCTCAGCCCCTTCTCTGCTCTGGTCGACCAGTAAATCTCAAGGGACTGGTCATACTCTCTGCTTGGGCTTGGAAATCCCTGAACCCGTTAGGACGTGACTGGAAAATAGAACGTAAAGTGCGCACGCTATATGGATGCCAGATCTACGATGTGCGACACAATCGCCCTTTCCGAGAAAAGGCGAGTCGTACGATCGTCGTCGTCTGTGACCACCAGCGGCTTCCCGGGCAACGTGCTTCGTCTCGTGATCCAAGTTTGGGATAGGAATGCATAACTCGAAAACGTATAAAAGCTGGGGGTCAAGGGCCTCAGTTCAGCAGTGCCCTGCGGTTCTCCAACGGTCTCTCGCATTCCCATTGCTACTCCTGCTTTCCACCATGCTTTCACGTTTCTCTTCTCTTTTGGCCTACGTCGTTGTTGGTCTGGTCATCTCCGCCACAGCGACGCCTATGGGACCACCCCGCGGCGACTACGATGACGAATCGAAGGCGCCGTCGTACCCGGGCTCATCTTATTCTTACTCTTCCCCATCAAAGTATTCCATGGAAAAGCCTTATGCTCAGCCCTACGCCGAGGAGAAGCGACCCGAGGAGAAGTACCCGAAGGACAAATATCCTGAGGAGAAGTACCCCAAAGACAAATATCCTAAGGACATGTCATACTCGAAGTCCGACGATAAGGACAAGCCTTACGGCGATCGTCCTCGGTACGGCAAGGACGACAAGGACGACAAGGACAAGTCTTACGGCGATCGTTCTCGGTACGGCAAGGACGATAAGGACGACAAGGACAAGTCTTACGGCGATCGTTCTCGGCACGGCAAGGACGACAAAGACGACATGGACAAGTCTTACGGCGATCGTTCTCGGTACGGCAAGGACGACAAGGACGACAAGGACAAGCCTCGTTCTCGGTACGGCAAAGACGATAAGGACGACAAGGACAAGTCTAACGACGATCGTTCTCGGTACGGCAAAGACGATAAGGACGACATGGACAAGCCTTACGGCGGTCGTTCTCGGTACGGCAAGGACGATAAGGACGACAAGGACAAGTCTTATGGCGATCGTTCTCGGTACGGCAAAGACGATAAGGACGACATGGACAAGCCTTACGGCGGTCGTTCTCGGTACGGCAAGGACGATAAGGACGACAAAGACAAGTCTAACGACGATCGTTCTCGCCACGGGAAGGACGACAAGGACGACAAGGACAAGCCTCGTTCTCGGTACGGCAAGGACGATAAGGACGACAAAGATAAGTCTAACGACGATCGTTCTCGCCACGGCAAAGACGATAAGGACGACAAGGACAAGTCTAACGACGATCGTTCTCGGTACGGCAAGGACGACAAGGATGACAAGGACAAGCCTCGTTCTCGGTACGGCAAAGACGATAAGGACGACAAGGACAAGTCTAACGATGATCGTTCTCGCCACGGCAAAGACGATAAGGACGACAAGGACAAGTCTAACGACGATCGTTCTCGCCACGGGAAGGACGACAAGGACGACAAGGACAAGTCTTACGACGATCGCAAGGATGACAAGGACGACGACGACCGTCCTGAGTACAACAATCAATGCAACGTGGGCGAGCAGCATTGCTGCAATCCGGTTAACAAGGTAAACCGCTATTGAATCATCATATCTGATGGCTCGTTGACCCTATGTTACTTCAGTCGGACAACGATGATTCTCAGATGGGCGGCATTCTTTCCGTTTTGAAGGCCATGGGTATGCCCGACGTCACAGAGAAGATCTTCAATTCGGATAAATTCGTGGGCATTGATTGTTCCCAAGAACTCGTCGGTAAACAGTGCCAGGCCCAGCCAGTGTGCTGCGAGAACAACTACTTTGTGGGTGTTTGTTTAACTGCCTCTTTGTCTTTCTAATAATGTATATTTCCAGGGTGGTTTACTGGCCATTGGCTGCACGAACATCGAAGTCATTTAATTTCCCTGTCATCTTCAAGGAGTGATCGACTTGCCCTGTAGTGCGCCGCGTGGTGCTTTGTGATGAGGACATTTTTTTTTCTAGACCATCCCGCTCCTTTGTATACGCACACGTACCTTTATAGCTCATTTGTTTGTATTGGTACCATACTATTTCTTCAATCATAATTTACCCTTCCTACTGCAAAGTGCATTCGGACTCGGACTCGGATGGCTTTCGTCCGTTCTACTAGGACTTTAAGTGCTATGGGACTTTGTGTCTTAGTCGCTCCTACCACGCGAAATTGTTTCGATTTTCAAAGGAATCAGGACTCGGATTCGAACTTGGACAGTGTTTACTTTGAAAACGGCCCCAGCACGTTCGTATACGCAACGCTCGTTAGCTCATGGATCGGAGATAATTAATGCTACAATACAGTGTACGATGTGCGCAATATTAAAAGACAATACATTGAACTTTGGACAATCGAATAAAGTATGGGACTTCATGGTTGTCAAGAGGCTAGAGAGCTAATGGCTTTTATCACCTTGGGTCCCGCCGAGAGCCATCTACGGAACGTATCCCAAGCTTGATTGCTTCAATGTCCTCGCGCACCTTGCCAAGAACTGCTTTATGGTATTCATGAGCAGCCGCCTGCTCAGGCGAAACGACTGCACGCCTCGCCGAATGACGCACACGTGCGCGGTACTTTTGTTCGACCCGGATGTGATGGGCGAGCTGTGGATGGAAGGGCGATTTATACACGTGATAGAACACTCCTGAGACAGTTATGTGCGCACCTTGAGACGCAGGGCAATGTCCTCGAATTTGGCTGTGAACTGAGATATGCGCTCTAGGACGTTGCCTCTGTATGCAGCATCTGGGTCCTCACGAACACGCTGCGCGAGGAGAGCGAGGCGCGTAAGGTTTCTGTGGTTCACACCCAACCCCATCACGTCAGTGACTCTGGACAGATGAACAAATCAAACAAACGCACCGCTGGAGAGAGGTGGTGAACTCGTGCTGCTTCAGGTACCACTTACGCTCCGTTTCGCCTAGGTGATTCAAATACAGCAGCTGCTCCTGCGCAGGCGGTTGCCCTCCCTCCGTGCCTAACGATGGCTGCCGCATTGGCGGCCAGGTGAGAACGATAATGGGCGAGAGGTCAACGAGGGCATGGTTGAGCGCCGCGCAGTCGTCCTCGACATCACGCAACGCAACGCCATCGGGCATCATCACCGCATTTTGCCATTCGTTAGCGAGTTCACCGAGCGCCTGTGAGTATGTGGGGTAGGGGGAAGGGAATGTGGCAAAGGGAAAAAGCGGTCAGCAACATGGCGCACCATCACTATATATCATAGAAAACGTACGTTTCTAATAGTGCCGATATCATTCTCGCCCTGCGCGAGTTGCACCAGAATGAGTTCGTTGTCGAGCGGGCTAGGGAGCTCGGACGCAAGGCGGTGCTGCTTGATCGAGTAAGCGGCGTATGTGCGCGAGGATGGATGTACGGGCATCGTATTAGGTGTGCTGGTGATGTACATGGAGCGCTCTGTCGGGGTGTGGAGCAGCTCGGGGATCGGCGTCAGCGGGAGGTCGCTCAAGGGCGGAGCGGTCGACGGGCAGCTACCAAATGTCATGATGGACTGCGAAGAGTTGGACTCGACCTCCCAGCCGCTTTGCGGTTCAGGCTCAATTGGATCCGGGCCTTGCTCTGACAGTGCGTCGTCGTCTGCGACTACGGGTGTCCAACGCATCGGGGGTACTTGGGGATCAATACACGGGACCGCTACGAGATGCGACGGCGAAGCTGGTGGTCGTGGGTCGGGCACTGACAGAGACAGGTTTTGAAGGCCGAGCCCGTCGAGAGAGAGGTCGAGCTTGAGCGCCAAGCGGTCCCGTCTCAGATTTGCAACCCAGGTTCCTTTGATCTCGCCAGAATGATGCACTGTCATTTCGGATTCACTTGCGAGTTCCTACGAAGCCCGTCAATGAAATACAACGACACTGTCAGACAAGAAACAGAAGCGTACAGTCGTTGGCCCGGATCCCGATTTGGTTGTCAGATCAAACCCCAACTCGCGACGGTCGGATGAACTTCTGGCCGCAGGCATTGATGGCCCAGCTATGATATAGTCGGTGTAGAGATCTGAGGTTGCGTCTGTGTTGTATGTGGCGGGGCGGTGATCTAATGAGTCAACTACGACATCCGAAAGCATCCATGCATCTTGTGTACGAGATCCCTCAGCGCCGTCGTTGGCAGGACTCATGGTAGCCTCAGGGCGACCAGGAAAGGTTAATCCTTCCACCATCAGGCCATCCACCGCCGGGCGAGTGTGGGGTACCGCTGTGCGGGTGCTATTCTCGGAGGCAGTGTACGAAGGCGAGCTGGGGAGCGGGCCAAAGGTGCTTGGTCCTGAAATCTCCGAAACTTGGCTCATAGATGACGGTGACTGGACAACTGGGGCATCGAAATCGGGGTCAAAGGAAGACAGAGGGGGGAGCGTGTCCAACCTCGGAGGCGCACTGGGTGGCGGTTTCGCCTCGCGCGGTGTTTTGAGAGGATCTAGCACTGCGGGATCAGTAGGGGATTCTCCGGAGCATGTTTGAGTGGTGTGAAACGAGGTGTTGCCACTGGAAGCCTGAGAATGGCGTTGCATAGAAGCAGGGGTGGGTGTGAAAGGACTCCCCAGAGGATCGGCACATGGCACCGGAGTTGGTGTCTCTGGTTTGAGTTGAGATTCTGGGGCAGAAGGCGGTTCGGGTAACAGAGTCTGTACAAGAACCAGAGGTGTTCGGGTGCGGGTGAAGATGGGTGATGGGCGTCGGTTCGCGCGAGGTGGTGATTGTGGAGATGGGTAAAGATGACTGGGGTCTAGAGCATGTGCTCCGGAACGGCAGAACCCTGGGCTTCTTGGCAGAGGAAGGTTGTGGCGCGACGTAAGCGGATAGTCGCAACCGCAAGGGTGTACGTCCAGGACGTCGCCTTGAGCATTGATCGCCCGTCCAGAAAGAATAGGCGTTCCGGAGCATGGGTCAATGTCTACATTCAGAGCCATAGAGGTACCGGCTGAGTCTTTCATTAAAATAGATGCACCACCGGGTACAGGCACCGGAAAGGTGCCAGCGCATTGATCACAACGCTGACAGGGAGAGCGAGCATCGGTTTGTGGCGCTGTAGTCATGTTAAGGTTGAGCGGCTTAAAGAGAGCGGGGCTGGGAAGTGTTTGGTGATCGTGATGCATAGTGTCAATTAATTTGATTCTTAAGTATAGTCGTGCTGGAAGACGACAATTCTAAGAGAGCTGCGGGCGGATATAAATGGAACACGTACGCAGGGAGGGTCTTGCGTAGTCTCGTAAAGGCGTCAACGCTCAGAATTACAGGAACCTAAGAAAGAAGGGAGGAGAGCTCTAGTGTGGCAGCGGGTCGATCTACGACGCCACAGACCAGGAAATGAAAGAAAGGGGTTGTCGATGCTGGTGAATACAGCTCCGGTACTTATACGAGCCCTGGTCGTCTCCTCGGCGCTCGCAGTCGTTGACGAGGTGCTTCTCAAGCACAACGGCGTGATCGTAGAACAATAGACATTTGCAAACCAAGCGCAGAACAAGGAAACGCAGCCAATAAGATGGCAATAAGAAGGTGATCCAGAGTCATCGGTTGCATGACACAAAGCTTGAGTACGTGTATATATCCTTGTTTTTTTGTTGTTTCGCAGTACAATAAACGTCGGTCCCGTTGTCAATAGACTTGCATCAACGCACGTGATATGCACGTGCCACGGCGATCGACGTGCCTTTTGTTTGGTTACCTCACAACGCTACAACCAAACAGCCCACGAGCATTAGTTGACGCTCTCTAGCACGACACCTTGTCCGCTTCCCAGCTTCGAGTCTACACCCAACGCTCTCCTAAGAAACACCATGCTCCCCTTTATTGTTGCGCTAATACTTGCTGTCGGCCTTCCTTTGTTGCCTTCTAGCTTCCACAAGGCACTCTATCTTCCAGCCCTAAATTTCAACTTCCTATCACCTCGCCCTGTACCTGAGCAAGTATTAGTCTCTTCCCAAGGAACTACGCTACTACTAGAAAGCGGCCACCCTGAAGTAAATCCGGACTCGGGCGGATCTCCTTTGTATTTGGTTTTCCCCGACATGGCTAGCGCCGATTGTTCGAATGACTCGGAGGCCGCCGCTGCACCCACATGCATGTCGCTTACAGAGAAACAGGATTATCCCCAACCATCTATCTGGAATGTCATACACACTCAGCTCTTGTACCAGCTAGCCGAAGCTACGATCATCATAGCCCTCTCATTCTTTGTCACTGCTACACTCTTTTCTCGTTGCGGTCTTTCCACACTCATGGAACGCCTCTGTACTGCGCTCTTGATCTCTCGGGTTTATACTCCGAAGGCCGCTTTGTCTTCTTTCTTGCAAGACGTCTTCTGTGGGTTCCACATGTACTGGATGAATGACAGCATTTCCAAAGGCGAAACCCCGGACTCGGCGGCCAAAAACTCTCAGCAGGAAGCTCTCGAGGTCCTTACTCGCATTAGCTCAGACGAAAACTGTGAAAGAGACGCTTCTGTTCCTCCTTCAATATCCGTCTCCAACCTACAGGATGACCTTAACCTCTTGCCTTTGGACAACGCTAGACTCTGTTCTGGGTCGTCTTTCAAGGCATCAACGACGCTACCTCACTCGACGAAAATCTGCCCTGAAACCGATCCTGCACCCACTTCTTCCCTGGATATGCCCGCTCGTCCTCTCTGCAGTAACACAAATAATCTCGAAACTGCCGTTAAGCGCTACCCACCTCATACCTCACAGCCTACTATCATGTCCGAAACCACGGACCACCACTTCGACATGACCAAAAATGAATCGCCTCGGTCAGGGGTCGACCAATTATGTACTGCCGAGACACCAGGACCTAATGGCGATAACCGTGTTCCAATAGTGTCATCTCCCCCCAATATTTCTCCAGCGTCTCTCCTACCTATTTCGATAGAAGATCTATACAAATCAAGCCGAGCCAGCACCGCTCCGATTACCCTCCCAGAGCCTCGGAGAGCACAGGAGGCCAGTGTCTCCGACTCCTCCCCCTTTTCTCATTCATCTTGTGATCACGAGTCCCTCAGCAACGTTAATGTTACCACGCCCAAACTGAAGTTTGAAAGATTTCCGTCTGGGAGTAACAGCGCCCCATCTTTAGAGATGTCCCGAAACGGCCGAAGACGATACAATTCTGATGTAACTTGTGCATCCTGGGAAGGCGCGATGCAAGGTGGTGAAAGAAGGGTCGAGGCACTTGTGGAGGAAGCGCCGCCACCGACATTTCTTCCTCGGAGCTTGCAATCACCACGTATCAGAAGGAACAAGTCTGAGCAGGGAGGAACCGGCCTTAGCGCTACCGATCCAGGGCTCGCCCTCACCACCGAGGGCGCATTGATTGTGCCTGCGAGCCAGAGGCTGGATGGAAGGTACGTGATCCATTTCCATTCACTAGGTCCCCGTTATTTATCCGTGGCCTCCATCGTACTAGCATGCGCAAAGAGATCAGACTGCGCCCTGGTCATTCCCTGCGAGAATCGTTTGCGGAAAAGTACCTCCCGCCAGCAGCGCGTCGAAGAACATCGACCTGGAGCCCCCTCTTGTGCGAGTATTCGGCATCGACCCCGTCACCACCGCACAGACGCGATTCTCCGCTTCCTTCGACACCGAGCAGTCGTCAGCGACCTTTTGTACGTCATAACAATTCCCCAGCGTGCCTATCCGACAACTGGCGGCGACCAAATTGTGGCGCGACCGTGGGAGGGACCCAGCCAGCAACAGCTACTATGCTTCCCTCAATGAGAGAGGCGGAGCCATCAATAGATAACGATGAGAGAAATTCAGCACTGGAAGCCTCTCCCAAGCAGGACACGGCCCCCCCGGCTATCACTTCTACATTATCGATGATAACGACTGATTCTCCAGTGGCGGTGCCTGTAATCGATCAGAACGCCCCAGTCCAGGCCGCGGACCGTCCTTCATCTCCTACCACACCCGATCCCTTGATTGTGAAAGAGGTGGCATCAATTAAGGAGGGTATCGAGGCGAGCAATTTCGTAGATGCAACTGATGATGGCGATCAGGATAGTGTGGAGAATCAACAACCGGATGTACCGAGCTCGACTCCCTCCACATCTAAAGTTGCGAGGAAAGAGGGTCGTCGTCCGTTGCAGGACATCACGTTTACCTTTACAACCCCCTGGTCGAAGCCTCTCGAATATCTAGCTCCAACGACTACCCAGACGCATTCAATCTTATCGCAGGTCTCCGACACTCTCGCCAAAGATCTTCTTAAAACACCAACCCGGATCAACGAGGATTTGAGTCGCGCCATGCGAGAAGCCGCACTGAACTCGCCCCGCAAACGCAAGCCATCTCCAGAGCCGAACGAGCCGATGTTCCGAGCAAGCGACGACTCGTTGACGCCCCATCGCCTCCCGCGGGCCCGTCGCTCGGCGCCGCATCTGGGTAAGTACTCCACGAAGCAGCAGGCAAAAGCACCTCGTGCGGCGCAAACCCCGGAAAGCTCGAAGCGACGGCGGATGCGTACGGCTAGCTCCAGAGGCGTGGAGAACTGGACAATTGCCTTGGGCACGCCAGCGACGGTCGTTCACAATGGGCAGATCGTCCTACCTGCGGGAACGGGGTGGAAAGGCCGTTCTTCGGCAGTTGTCCCCCCGACGCCGCAACGTGAGAGGCAGGCCACGGCGACACTCGCGTAGGATCAAACGTCTAGTATTTATTCTCTCTTTTCGAATTCGGTTTGTACCACAAGAAATTTTTGTATATACTGTACCCAGCACTTGTACCGCATAGAAAGCAACGTGTCATCATTACCTGGCCCATCCTCCTTACCCCACCAACGAGACACCTCTTCGTGGCCGTGTGACTCCCCTTGTATCCGGTTTGGGCCAAGGCCACACTGCCGTCTGCATGGTAATGCATAGTCTTTGTGTTGTTAGCACACAATAGTCCGTCGAGCAACGCCAAACGCATTGGACCGATGCCGAGGAAAATTACCCGCGAGTGGTTCCATCCGTGGAAAATAAGTTACAGGGAGCGCACCTTTGAGGGATGGGAGAAGCAGATACCAAAACCAACGCCTTTTAATCGAGGTGCTCCTCGAGCAGCGGGATCATGCTCTTCGGAAACAACGGTTCGGTACCCCACGTCCCCGGATGATCGAGCTCGACAGAATCGACGATGTCGAAAACCTCTGGAGGGAGCGCCTCGGCGTCTTCGGGCGAACAGACGATGCTCTCGATGGGCGTGCCGAGGTCCGCGCGACGTCGCAAAAAGTGGAGCAGGACCTTTCCGGCGTCTCCGTCGCACATGGTCCCGGCCGCTGCCGCCGCCGCGGCTTTTGCAGCTTTTGCGGCTTTCGAGGATGTCGTCGTCGTCGGTGGTGGTAATGGGGGGATGGCAGGACGGAAGAGGTGGAGGACGCGGAGATTGGGGAGGAGGTTCGAGGGGGCGGAGTGTTCTTCGGCTGCTGTGATGGCGGCGATGACCTGGATGGGCTGGGTGACGCGAAGACGGAGAACCTTGATTTCTGGGAGGGCGCGAAGGAAGCGGGGCCATGCGTCTGGGTGGCGGAAGAAGCGGGACCAGTCGTACATGTATGCGCTGGAGAGGGTGAGCTGCGTCAGGTGCGCAACGTCGACGCGGAGGGACGAGGTGAGAGCGATGCCGATGCTGCCGTCGGACGTCGCGGCCGCGGCCGCGCAGAAGGCGTCGAGGGAGCCGCGGTGGAGGCGGATGGTGAAGAGGGTTTCGTGCGCGCGGCGGCCGTGGAAGACGACGTTGTTCCGGGCGGGTTTGCCGGGTGTGAAGTGGGACGCTTCGAGGTGGAGCTCGGTTATGGGGCCGAAGGGGTGGAGCGCGCGTTGGCACGAGGGAGGGTAGAGGGCCTCGGCGGAGTATTTTGTTGGGTCGAGGAGGAGGACGAAGCGAGTGTCGTCGAGGTTGGGCGCGACGAGGTGCTCGAAGAATTTGACGGTTCCCATCAAGTCGTCGAACACCCATACCTGGAACCAATGGAGCTCTTTGAGTTGGAGAAGCGAGACGGGCTCGCGGGGCTTGGACTCAAAGGTGTACGGGACTGAATTGAGGAGCGCGAGGTATTCCAGGTTCGGCGCGGCTGCGAGGCAGGCGAGCAGGGCGTCGAGGTCGAACGCTCTTTCTGCGAGCGTGAGCGATCGGATGGCGGATGAGAGCTGGGTGTGGAGGGGCAAAGCCGCCCTGAACGTCAACCGATCGAGGAATTCGGATTCGGGGAAGAAAGATTCGGCGGGAAGGACGTCGTCGCAGGTGTCGTCCCTGAAACCGTACTCGCTCATCCGTATGGAGAAGTGTTCGAGTTCGGGGAGCCCGAAATCGCGCGCCGCGAGGAGGGCGTAGAAATCGAACACGCGGTCGCCGTAGACGTGCGCGTGGAGACGGCAGATGCGCGCCGCGTGGGGCGCGACGAGCTCGCGGAAGGCTGCGAAGCCGTCCGGTTCGCGCATGAAGATGGGGTAGGAGATGTCGAGTGGGAGGGTGCGCGATCGGTGCATGAAGCAGAGCGCCGCGCACTCGTCGTCCTCTTCGCGAATGACGGTCCAGAGCGAGGGCGCACCGAGCGCGATCTCCCTCCATTTTTGGCAGACGTGCGAGGCGGGGACGACGAGGGAGCCGCCACCGAGGAAGCTGAAGATGTGGACGAGGAGTTCGGGCGGGAGACGATTGATGGGCCGCAGTTCACTTTTCAGGATGGTGACTTGTCTGAGGGCACCATCGAGGAGCGATTCGATTTCTGTGAGCTATCGTACAGAAGCGGCGATTGGGTGTGAGACCCTCGGAGACAAAAATAACTTTGACGAACCTCGCTTGTCAGAGCAGAGGTGGACGCATCGCCGCTCAAGCATATCTCCGTCGTATTCGACAATTCCAAATCGAGCGCACGGGCGAGGGTGAGGGCAAAGAGCCCAGTGCCGGACGAGTCACTGGCAAGATCGGCCATGTGGCACCTGTGTGGGGAATGAATTAATCGACTCTCTCAACTGCTGCGGAGCACTACGTTACTGTACCCTTTCGCGATCCTCGGTCCTCGGTCGAGAAACGAAAGAGGGGAAGGATGGATCGTGGATATCGACCTCGATCAAGGTAAGAAGTTGTTTGCGTCGCAGTCGCAACATCGTAAGCGCAGCACCACGACTTGTTCACTTCTTTGCTCAGCTCATCAGATTGGCCGTCGTGGCTGACGAGCACGTGACCATCCCGATACCCGCGAAGGGTTAACCGGAACTCGTCGATGAGATGATCTCCGTGTGCGTGTGCGCCCGTGCAGTTGTCTTTAGAGGGTCCGGTTGCCATGGGATACCTGTGGCTTTAGACGATGGAGCCAAATTTCGGGAAATGGAGGGGTCGCAGAGGCTAAAAGTAAAAAATTGTGTAGAATTTTTCTCTTTCACACAGCCTTACGAGTAACAGGACTACTTCTTTTCTGTTTGACCATGGGCCTTGATCGTCTCTACGCACTGTAATACAAAGGAAAAACAGTTGAGGGACTATTTATAGCTGCGGAGAGCTACCGTCCACCGATGGTTCCTCAACCGCGATAGGCGGCGCAAGCGCGACCCGACCGTCGGCGTCCTGGTCGTGATCAATAACCATATCCGCGGGTTCCTCGCCCACCTCTGCGCGCGAATCCCCAACATCGTCTCTGCCTGCCGCACCGTCATCATTGCCGTTGTCATCCAACCTCATCACCTCGACCATCCACTTGGCACCCTCGTCCCACCCAGCCGCCTCCGCCTCGCCGAGCGGTGAACGTCCCGCGGCGTTCTTGACGTCGATCAGACTGACTCCAGGTCCGTCAGGATACTCGACCAGCGCGCGTGCGGCGGCGATGTGCGCGTTGAGTGCGGCCCAGTGGAGCGCCGTCGAGCCTGCGTGGTTCTGGGCGGAGAGGAGGGAGGGAGGGCAGAGTGGGAGGAGATAATCGAGGAGCTCTAGTGGCGGCGGTCTTGCGCGGATCGGCGTACGGTCCTCGGGAGGGAAGGGGGAAAAGATGGGTGGGGGTCCACTCACCCGTGTGGCCGTTGGCAGACGCCATGTGCAGGATCGTGTTTCCGTTCTCGTCCCGAGCTTCGCCAAGCGGGGCTGTGCCAAAGCGGTCGACGAAGGATTTGGCGTCATCTAGGTCTCCGTAGCGACAGGAGAGCAGAAGATCTTCTGTGTCATCAGGGGATGGGATGGGGTGTTGCATTTGCGGACGTGTACGAGTTGCGCGTGCGCCACGGTGTATGTAGTAGCAATGTAGAATTGATGCGGTTCACAGGAATATCCGATTCGGAGTCTCGGGACCGTACATAACATTCCAGTATGTCCTTTCTTGGGTAGCCCAACCGGGGTTTGGTTTTTCCGAGGGTCGAATTGGATGACAATCAAAAAATCAAGTACAGCAATGGCCGCGGAAGAGAGGTCAGTTGCCCCCTTGGCAAGCAGCTAGCCTTTTGTGTCTCTGCTGTATATTGCAGCAATGTCGGATATGGCTGACCGTCTGATGCGGTCAACCAAAACGAACTGCGTCAAGCCAGCGCTTGCGACCTCTTTCAAGTTGGACCGGCCCCCGAAGATCGCAGTGCTCGGTTCGGCTGATCCACTCCTCCCTTTTCACATCTACCTCTCGTCCCACGCCGTGCTGTAGGCGCTCCCCTAAACTCAGATCCAAGCTTCGCGAACCATGTGCTCCAAGTGATGAATGAGGTGGGGCGTGTCAGAACGGATCCTTTCCAGCGTTTATATAAATCCTAATCATTTTGTATCCCTGTACTGTTTCCCCCCCCCTCCCCGCCCTCTGGACTCGAATACCCAGAAGCGTCAGCCCGCTGCAGGCAGTTGGCCACCATGTCCCATTCAACGCCAGCTACGTACCTCGTCTGGACCTTGCTTACATCTCTGGTGCGTTCCCCTCCCCTTTCGTGGAAATGGTCCTGAGAATCGGATCATATCGATAGCTGGGCCTCTTCCTGATTTATCACCTCTGGTGCTTCGACCGCTTCAGATGCCTAAGGTGCGTGTCCACCACCCGAATTCCGCTCGCACACACCGTGCTGAACGCGCCGTCAGATGGAACCAAGGAACTCAAGGAGCCTTCAAGCGCGTCATGACAGTTTGTGAAAACTCGTTTGACCGACGTGACCTTTCTCTGATTGTCGCACCAGTACTCTTATTTATTGAGCATACCCCTTATCATGGCGTACTCTGCCGGCTTTTGTATCATCAAGTACTCGGAAGGTTACCTCCCTTGGTCTGAATTCGGAAGTAAGCCCGATCAATAGTTTAATCCTCGCGCCGCTTGCTCAGCCTGCTATCGCAGTCATACCTACGCCATGGCAATTTTGGAAACCTGCCCACAAGAACGCCATCTTACCCTTGTACATGTGTCTCGCGTTTGCGTGGGCTCTTGAAATGTGAGTTGGCTCCGCATGTGGTCTAGATTCGGATGGCTTATCTAGCGTTACGCCATGCGTCCGTCGTAGGGTTACACACCTCGAAGGTAACGCGTAATTTCCACGAGCTTCGGATCACCGCGCTCGGTACTAACTAAAACCCTGACACGCACGACAGAGCTGTGCTTTTGGTTATTTGTCGTCAACGCGGGGCCGAAGCAGAGAGATTGGTTCCACAGCCTCTATTTCAGAGCATGGATGGTTGGCTCAGGCGTCGCCGTTCTGTATATGCCGCTCGTGACCTTATTGACCCGATCGGATCCTCTCAAGGTGCCGTTCCATTCTCCACTGATTGTGATCGAGACCGTGTGCTGAGGTCGCCTCTCAAGTGCGAGGCGTATACATTTCTAGCGGGTAGCGTAGGGAGCCTTGCCCTCACATTATGGTTCTTCCCCGTGTTGTAAGTTTTTTTTCAAGTCATGGGACAACCATTTTACAACTCCTCCCGTAGATATCTCTTCCAACCCTTCCTAGGTGGATTAGTGAGTTCGCAACGCTGGAAGCACTTTCTCGCGTACCTAACCGAGTCCTTTGCAGCGAAGAGAAGGAGTTGACATGAACACCATCATCCGCCTCACCAAATTCCATGAACTTAATGTGTGTCACTTTCTCACGTATGTTGGCTCAGCGACTGAGAACCCAAACCTACCACAGACGATTCGCGTCGTCTTTCGCCTTTTGTTCTCAATTCCTCTCATCATCTTGTCGATCGATGGTATTCGACCTCACCATCACATTAATGAATCCTTGTATGTGACCCTTGTACGCAGTTCTTTCCCATGTTGATCATTTCCCCCCTTGTAACAGCTTTGCGTCTGGTGAGTAATTTAGATATCATGAAAGACGAGGACAGGGTGCTGAAAGCACGACCAAAAGAGTTCCTCACTATGCTTGCCGGGTTCGGTGTTGTCGTGTCATCCGGAATGACGCTTGTGGTGCGGACTTTTCCAAATTTCCCGGCTCTACGTTCCCTCACCTACCGCACAGATCTTCTTCCCTCGCTCCATAGAGAACGAGATAGCTGCACAAGATGCGGGTATCCGGAGCCGCGGGCTCATTAACTCACGAAATCGCCTTACTTTCGTCTCGCAAGAGCAGGAGCTTTACGGAATATACGACCCGGAAGAAACGCCAGAGGACAGCAAAGCCTCACCTGCTTCCTTGAATCAGAAGCCGATGCCTCTCCCGTCATTGCCACACTCGCATCCGCCGCCACCACCACCGCCGCCGCCACTGCCGCAGGGGCATGCTTCACTGCCGTTACCGCCTGTGCCACCGCCAAAGTCGCCGGGGACGGAAATTCCCCTCACGCCGAACCGGAGACGGCCGTCTCTCGACATCAACTCGACACCCCCGACCGTGAAGTCGTCTCGGAACTTTATCGCGGACAGGCTCGAAAACCCCGCCACGAAGGTCTCACGGTTAAGACCGAGCTTCCGATCACCGACGGGTACGTGGTTTCTGCGCACTCCCGGTGCCGCCTCCCGCCCTCGATATTGCGGTGCTGACCATGAACGTGGTCGGTCTTTAATTTATATAGATCTGGGAGGCCCGTGGCGGCGGTGATGCCACGTAGTCCCCGTGGAAGGCCGAGGTAATTGTGATTATAATGGCCCGACATAACGATAACCACTCACACGGTCGGGCAACTGTGTTGGGCGTCATCACCTTAACGTACATGAAGTTACGGGTAGCATGGGCATCATCACATCGATCACAGGCTCACACATTATTTATGGCCTCAGTCATGCTCATGATGATTCAGAGGCGAGACCCGCAGCTCGCCTCACCGATCGGCGTCATGACACAGCGGCGGACCACACAACTCACGAATCCTCACTGATCATATAGTGTAAGTACTTTACTGTAAACGTTCAGCATTCAGCATTCAACGCCACGTGTTTACATAATTTATTCCATGTTTTTGTGGATGGCGTTCGCACACATAGTACTGTACACTCGACTTTTGGCTTCATTCGATATTCGTGTATATTAGGTATAATTGTCATACACTCAGCCAACTGTATGGAGATCCAGCGCTGGGAAGGAATGCAGCAAAAACTTTACGCGCGCTCGCTCGCTGGCGTAAAGCGCGCATCATAGGAAAGGTACAGAGAGCGCACACGGTCGTCAGGGCTGATTTTCAGCGATCAGCCGCCCAGCCTCGGAGGCGGGGCGTGAGAGCACAGCTTTCACTTGGTATGCCACCTTGGCAGCACTTTCCTTTGTTGGGTCTCAGCTGGTTTGCGCCCTTTACGCCTGATAAACCGGCATCGTGCCTCGTGGCTGAGCTGATCGCACTGTTACACGTCTCGTGTCGAATCTGCTAACTTCCCTACTGATATGAACGAGACAAAGTGTGATGCAAGTTCCGCGTGATTCACACTTGGAACCTACTCGGAGTTTCAAAGAATTTGGCTCAATCACTTCGAGTCTTGTGGGCTCTTATCAGAGTACGAATTCAGGGTTGATTTGGGAAGATGGGTATTTCCATTCATACACGTGCAAGTTCGAACTGCCTTCTCTTGAGTCCGTCAGTTGGTCCGGTCCATTACAGTCAGCATGCATGTAGTATTTTTATCCCTGCTCGTGGCACCACCAGAGTGTATGATAGCAGATGGCCGGGTCGGGATATAAAACACGTGCACAGCCGTCAGGCCCGGCACAGTAAAGCCGGGGTGTCGATAGAGCAAAGCCGGAAGACGGGTGCCGATTTGAATCAACGGAAACCTCTCGGGGCATTAGTTGGATTTAATAAGGGAAATGTAAATGCATCATTTGTACGTGGAGTAAAAGTTCGGAGTGGAGCAGGACAGTACCGGGTATTTACGGATACTAGAAGCCGGTATTTTTGAATTTGAATCTTGTAATGGAATGGTCGGCTCGGCTAGAAGATAATAGGAAAAGCGAAGAGAATCAGGACCGGGATAACAGCCCCCTGAGGCGAGGCCTGAGGAACAAGCAAGAAGCGAACCCCCGAAGCCGAGCTATGCATGTACCGCGTTGCAGTCGCGTTGCACGTGGCTTGTGTCCGACGCGTCTTCACGCTGCGGCCCTTGACTCACGCGTTCCGTTCGCTCAATTCCACCACCCACACTCAACATTCTGGATTCGATGTCATTTTTTGCGTTAATATCGCACCATAGCGACCAACTTGGTGTACAAACCCCTTCAAATACTACCTACCGCCCCTTGTACCCACCATTTCTCCTACTATTGCGTCTGTCTCGATGTCTGCCGAACCCATCATGATTCGCACCTGGAAAGACCTCAAATGGGCACGAGCATCGATAACAGGGCAAGAGACGGCGTCACTAACCCATCTCCCTTCGATCCCCCTAAATGGGACCCAGGAAGACTTCCTACCAGAGTCCATCAGATCGACGACTTGCCGTCCAAGATTGAGGGACACTTACGTCAACTTGTCGATGACCACTATGCGACCCAAGCAGCAAGGACACAATTCAAGGGCGGCGGGGGCATCAGCTTTACACCCGACTTTAGTTGGCGTATGTTACAACGATCCTGTGAAAGACTCGATTTCCGTCTTGATCACGAATACGAGGCCGATGAGATTAGCCTACACTTGTCTCACATCATCCGTCTTATTCACGAGGCGTTGACGGAGAAAATGTCGCTGGCCAGCCGCCGAGAGCGGACCCATCGCGCGATCGTCGTCTCCGATAGGGCTAACCCACTTGACGACGGCAAGATCAAACTCTTGTGGGAAAAAATATCACCGAGCGGACAAGTGTTTCGAGGAACTTATGGACCAGACGAAGGCGCAAGGATCGGGCGTGAAATGTATCCCGAGATATCGCCAACCATGTTCAGGGGCTACCAGGCCGTACTGGGGAAGGTTCGTGGTAGTCTGAATCATCTCTATCTCTAGCTTTCTTATGCTGGGAATGTCTACTCCCAGGCCCGTTGGGGAGTCGTTTTCAGCGGACTCAAATACGTCATCATCCTCATGCCACGCTCACAAGACAGAGTTACACTCTATTGCTCGCCAATAATGAGCTTTTGTCTTGAGCCTAACAGCCAGCAGGAACCCGCCGCGCAATCATCACCTCCGCTCTGGGGCCTACTTGTTTACATTTTGCTAACGGAGACTCTCAACATCGATGACGAGGTCTTGATGGAGGAACTCGACTTACCCGTTCCTTTGGAAGATGTGTCTTCGACCCAACGCTCAGGGAGAAAGGGGACAACCAACGAAGAAATTTACTCGGGCAAATTGGCAAAGGTCCGAAAATCATTACTTTTCTCTGGCACACGGCGCTGACAAAATCTCTTCAGTCTGGGCCCAGGGAGGATGCTCGTTCGGTGCATCGATGGCCTACCGATTCCACTCACCCGCATTGGCACGCCTCAATCTCAACATGCCGAAGAGCAACGCCCTTTTGTACACTTTAACTGTCACCCTGGTTGTTGTCGGTCCTCCGTATACGCCTCGAGCAGGTCTCAAAACCGTCTTCAAGTTTGCCGCCGTGCCCAAGAAAGATAGCGCTGAGCTCCAACGCCAGCTCAGGGACGAGCAAGTCGCATACGATAAGCTTCATAGCCTCACCGGTTGGGCCATCCCCCGCTGTTACGGATTATACAGTTGGTATGGTGGACTGTCACCCGTCCTTTCTTATGAGGGTCCGTGATTTCCAAAACTCAAGATAGAGAAGTTCATATCGCCAGGGCTCACAGAGAGGTGCGATTCACTGCCATTTCGAAGAGAATGCTTCTAAACCTTTATGCGACAGATTCCTCCTGTTTCTGTACCTATGCATGATCCATGCCCTCGGAGTCGAGCACGCAGACTTTGAGCCACGGGACATGGTGCGAAAGGGGTGGTGCCGTCTGAGAGTTATTGACTTTGCCTTTTCGAACGTCAATCACACATGTCCGGGGTGGGGATGCAACGAGCTGACATACGCATGGCATAAGCTCGAACTGGACAAGTTGACCTTCCACCAGAACAGCGGGATGCTTCGGAACAAATTCAGGTCCGTTGGGTATGATTTTGGGTATTTTCCTCGTTATCCCGCGGGCATTCATCATGACATTCGAGTTGGTCATATCTGGGGACTGGAGAGCATAGCCGCGGTTACGCTAGTATCCGGCTTTTTCCGGGCGTTTTGAATCGACCCTTCAGCATAGGAGTAGGAATAGCGACCGACTGTAATCTACGTTTTAATGTCCCTTCCGAAGACATGAACGAATAGAGTCTGTTGCTCTAGATTTAACCACGGGGGTCGCATGCGTCCGCAAGGTACTTGCTTCAAGTACCGAATCTATGAAAGCATACGTGTTCAATTACGGTATGAGGGAGTGAACGTATTGGTGCGTCGTGACTGATTGGCCTCCGGTGTCTGATCCAGAGTCCATATATGCAACTCAGGTCCAAACAATAATTCAGGGAACCCTGATTGGTCTCCAAAGTTAGGAGTCCGAGTCCTAGGACACATAATTTCCATACCCACTATGATTCTTTCTCAAATTTCAGGAAAATCAATACATGACATATAGTATCATCGTATGACACGCTCCAGGTTCTTTTTTTGATAGAAATTCCGTCGTGTGGCAAAGGGATCGTGGCTGTACAACAGAGCCTTGCTCTGGGGCACGCCAGTATGAACCTGAGTACGTAAGGATAAATAACGCGAGAGGAAAGGCCCAGGAACATATCAAGAAACCAAATTTCGAAATGCCATATCTCTTCGTTCAGACCTGGCTAAACCACCTCGGATGTGGGTGAGTTGGGTTTATCATGCGTGTTCTCGTGTGCAAGGCTGAGGGCTGATCCGCCCGGAACGAACTCCACGTGGATTTCATCGGTTGGTGAGAACGCCGTGGCTTTGTACGTGACCGGAGTCCCCTCCAACTGAGTGACAGACACAATGTGCGTGGGACCGTGGTCTTCGGTCACTCCACGCAGCGCAGTCGGGTTGGACGCACCCGGTGAAAATCGGGGCGGATATGATGACCTAAAGGAGAGGGACGGTCAGATTGAGAACAACCCTAGAGCTGGTGGTTGGACATTGGTAAGACGTACGCGTATCCGGTGAAGGGTCCGCGATCGGATAGAGAGCGATGCATTCGGGTAGCAGCGATGGATCTGCGTTCATCAAGTCAGAACTACTTGACTCTAGGAGAGGAGATCCTGACACGGAGGGGACGAACAGTATGGTGACTACAGTATAAACAGGCGGAGAAGTTTCAGTTAGAGCAGAAATTTTGAAAAACACAACTGTTATCCCTTACGTGCTGTCCCATCAAACATCTGGGATGAAGGTCAAATTAGCCGCCGACCAAAAGCAAAAGTGAGGTGATAAACCGCACAAAGTTCCAAGCATCTGTCAGGAAACAGAGGGAACTATCAGCCTCTGACCACACACGGGTTTGGAAAAAAAAAGGAGGGAAGTGAGAAACATACCATTCAAATTCAGGACTCCAAAGGCCTGTGACGATGAGTCGAATATCGTCCAATGGTGCAAAGGGACAGACCACGACTGGTATCTCTGCAATCAAAGCCAACACAAACCAGATCACGCACTAGACAGAACTGAACATCGGGTAACACGGAGAAAACATTCTGAGTGTCACCTGCTGGTAAAGCAACTTCCATATACCAGTTGAATCCCTATGAGTGGATCGCAGAAGCCCAACGAGCATTGTCAGGAGGAGCACTGTGTCGACCACGATAACGCCGAAAGCATTGACGAGGCCCCTGTGTGTATGCAGAGATATACAGGTCCCCGTGACAGGGTTGTATGTCCCATCGACCTCGTGTAATTTGCATGAGTGTCAGGTTGTACTATTAAGACGAAATTCATGTAAAGTCCTCACCATTGTCAATCCTTCGCAAGGACAGACACAGGAGATGAGATGATGGTGCGAACAACTGGGAATAGGCAACGTACGTCTGATGTTCAATGCGAGGCCACCCGACCATATGCCAACGGCGATTAGTGACACGACCATATTTAGGTCCCATATCGCCATTCTAAAAATAAAAATAAATCGACTTAGTAATGAAAACCAATCATCACGAGCCTATGTCGCAGAGATGTCTTACACACGGAGAACGATGATGAGGGAGGCGAATGCCCAAGAAGCATAGCCCAGTGTCTGTGAGGTCAAAGTCTCATCCAACCAGGAACAGGAAGGAAAGGGTGTTCGGTACTGTGCCCTTACATAAGACGCTATCACAAACGACTATGACAAGTTGGGTGTTAAAGAAATCTCTAACATTGCCAGAGCCTTACTTGACATGGAATACTAGAGCCGTCCATGACAACGAATAAGCAGATGAAGGCAAGTAAGCCGGTGTAACGGGTTCCAAGATACAGCTATTTCATTGAGCTGGTGAAGTCCCATGCGACGCAAAGAACTCACCCATATTGTCCATCTGTACGGCCGTTTTCTTCGCAAGACGTCCAATTCGAAGCGGACCGTGAGCACAGTTTCCCAGCTGAGGGTTTTGCGGTTCAACTGATATCAGCATTGCTCACCTGGATACGAAGACAAACGCACATGTAGAGACCGGCCATGACATGATTGAGCTTGACTGAAGCAACTTATGTGGCTGTCACGAGCAATGATATTGGTCGACAGAGACAGCAGGACGCACTGTAGTCTTTACGAAGCTGAGCAGGGTCTTTCCAGTTGACCATCTTGTCGTACACACGTTCAGAGAAGGTAGAGGGAGCTCTGGTCGTCAGAGATCCATATATATGGCCGCGCAAAGTCGTTCGATGACGGTTCGGGTAATGCGGACATATGACTAGACCCATAGTGCCAATTCACCGATTCATCACATCAAGAAGCTTCATAGAGTTGGTGTCCGAGCTGTGCTTAGATATGCGTGAAATTGGGTCTGTGATGGCCATGAGGAAATCTTTGGTTCCTGCAATGTCTTGGCGAGCCTTAAACTGCCATTTTAAACTCGCGTACGGTCGCTTAGGTTTGCAAAGGCTCGCTAAAGACATTAAGACACTGGCGGAGAGGTTTCCTGATGGCAACCAGGGAATGTGCTTCCAATAGGTGTCCACGGGGTCCATGGCTTGGCCACTCACAAATGACATGCGTGAGAAATCCAAAATCGAGGAGGGGGGTTTAATAGGGATTAGATGAATGGTGGCTGTGCCACGATATCGCAATGCTTCTTCGCCATCATCAACTCCAGAAAAATGAGAAGACGGCACTGCGAGGACCGAGACTGAATTCGTGACAACACAGAAGCGAGACACATTGAATGGGTCGGGGATCAAGACTTCCACCCTGGCAGGCCGGCTTGTGGCATGGGGATTGAATTTGGTGACTCAACACATTGTTTGTCATCTGTATGATCATCAAGAGGAGATGGTGACAACGTTGATGATGGTTCTACCTCGGCCACGTCGGGGACAATGCGTGAGGCTAACCCACATTAAAATGCTTTCCTCCTTTTTCAGTTAAAGTCCTCCCGGTGTCGTGTGAAAACTCGAGGCTGTGTACATCGCTTAACGAGTACTCTCATTAATGAGGTGATTAGGACATACAAAGAAGTGTTGAACCCAGAGGTTTAGAGGCATGCCACATGTGTGTCCTAGGAGACTGTTGCGTGTGAGACCGTTCGACCAGGTAAGTTACGGTTTGGTTTTTGCAAATTTTCTACAATTTTTAATAATTATTTTTTAAACCATCGGGGCCATCCGGTCATCGCTGTTTGGCGGCTCGTCTTCAAGTTGGCGCACGAGCGACGCAGAACCTTCTCCGCCGCCTTGAACTGCTCTCCTGTGGCTACTTTCACTCTCTCAGTTGTCTACGATTCCTAAGTGCGCCTTGAAAGCCATTCGAACCGGGAAAACCCTTATATTTCCAAAAGAATGACACGACAAAACATTTATCTGTACGAGGACGACAAAACAAACAGCCAATGCTCCAGCTCCGAGTCCCCAGCCTTCGCTCCCCCGGAGTTGTACCCTGACATACTTCCATCTAGCATACACCTATTCAATGGCCTGCCATTCAAGATGCATGAGCACTTGCGTCACATTCTCGATGAACACCACGCCAGACGAGCGGTCGGAAAAGGTTTCACGGACAACTGGGGTGCCGGATCTTACTCTAGGCAGATTGCAACACAGTTGCGAAAGGTTCTATTCCCCTCTTGTGGCCGATACGCATGTGTCCTTTCTGGTGACGGTCATTTATCAAGCGTTGACGGAGACGACTTCGCTGCTCAACCTGAGATATCGAGCGCGCACGGAACGCGATGTAGTCATCACTGATTCCGCCGTCTGCGAGCTTGATGGCGGGATCGAAATCTTATGAAAAAAACAAATCACCCAGGGTGTTTAATAGCCTCATGGGGGTTTCGATCTTATGGACCAGATGAGGAAGCACAGATCAGTCAAACCATACCTCGAACTGACACCAATCAACTAGACGACCGGAGATCCTGACCACAAGAATTGACCTGAAAAGAACCGGGTTGACGGGAATAGATCTCTCCAGTCAGGGCATGTCCGCAGTGAACAGATAGTGGATATGTGAGGAACAGACTATATGAGGAGCAAAACTGCCCTGCACATATGAAGTTGGTGAGTAGACAGTGCGCATTGACCTCAATATCTTCTGTGACACAGCGGCCAAGTCTCTGTTGGAGGGCGGAAATTTGTTCCACAGGCAATCTTTGAAAGCCATCCAGCGACCACTACAGGATCAGCGAAAGCAGGCGCCGAGACTTTGAGGAGATCGTCAGGCACTGTACCCGACTTAACCCGCTATTACCCGGGGATAAGTGAATAAGTTTGTCACGGCAGGAACATACAGATTGAAACAAGTAGCGCTGTATGGTTACTATCGTAGTACGGACCTGGAGTACGCAAGGATAAATAGCATGAGAGAAAATGCCCAAGAACGTATCACGAAAACCAAATTCTGAAATGTACCCCATCTCTTCGTTCAGACCTGGCTAAACCACCTCGTATGTGGGTGAGGTGGGCTTATCGTGTGTGTTCTCGTATGCAAGGCTGGAGACCGATCCACCCGTAACGAACCCCACTTGGATTTGATCCGTTGGCGAGAATGCCGTGGCTTTGTATGACATCAGAGTCCCCTCCAACTGAGTGACAGACACGATGTGCATGGGACTGTGGTCTTCAGTCCCCCCGCGCAGCGCAGTGGGGTTGGGCGCACCCGGTGAAAATCGGGGTGGCGATGGCCTTAGAGGAGGGAGTCGGATTGAGAATAACCCTGGAGCTGGTAGTTGGACATTGGCAAGACGTACACGTATCCGGTGAAGGGTCCACGATCTGTTAGAGAGCGATACATCCGGGCAGCGGCGATAGATCTGCGTTCATCGAGTCAGAACCACTTGACTCTAGGAGAGGAGATCCCGACGCGGAGGAGACGAACAGTATGGTGACTACAGTATAAACAGGCGGGGAAGTTTCAGTAAGAGTAGAAAATTTGGAAAATACCACTGTTATCCCTTACGCGCGGTCACATCAAACATCTGGGATGAAGGTCAAATTAGCCGCCGACCAAAAGCGATAGTGAGGTGATAAACCGCACAAAGTTCCAAGCATCTGTCAGGAAACAGAGGGAACTATCAGCCTCTGTCCACACACGGGTTTGGAGAAAGAAAAAAAATAGGGGGGGGGAGAGAAACATACCATTCAAATTCAGGACTCCGAATACCTGTGATGATGAGTCGAATATCGTCCAATGGTGCAAAGGGACAGACCACGACTGGTATCTCTGCAATCAAAGCCAACACAAACCAGATCACGCACTAGACAGAACTGAGAACCGGCAACACGGAGAAAACGTTCTGAGTGTCACCTGCTGGTAAAGCAACTTCCATATACCAGTTGACTTCCTGTGAGTGGATCGCAGAAGCCCAACGAGCATTGTCAGGAGGAGCACTGTGTCGACCATGAGAATGCCGAAAGCATTGACGAGGCCCCTGTGTGTATGCAGAGATATACAGGTCCCCGTGACAGGGTTGTATGTCCCATCGACCTCGTGTAATTTGCATGAGTGTCAGATTGTACCATCAAGATGAAATCCATGTAAAGTGCCTCACCATTGTCAATCCTTTGCAAGCACAGACATGGGAGATGAGATGATGGTGCGAACAACTGGGGATAGACAACGTACGCCTTGTATTCAATGCGAGGCCTCCCGACCATATGCCAACGGCAATTAGTGATACGACCATATTTCGGTTCCATATCGCGATTCTGAAAATAAAAATCGACATAATAAGGAAAAATCAATCATCACGGGCCTGACTCGTAGAGATGACTTGCACGCGGAGAACGATGATGAGGGAGGCGAATGCCCAAGAAGCATAGCCCAGCGTCTGTGAGATCAAAGTCTCATTCAGCTAGGAGGGAAGGGGTGATCGGTACTGTGCATTTACATAAGGGGCTATCATGAATGACTGTGACAAGGTGGGTGTTAAAGAAGATCTGTCCTGGACTCTAGCATTGACAAAGCCTTACTTGGCATGGAATACCGCGGCCGTCCATGACAATGAATAAGAAGATGAAGGCAAGTAAGCCAGTGTAACGGGTTCCAAGGTACAGCTATTTCATTGAGCTGGTGAAACCCCGTGCAACACTATGAGCTCACCTATATTGTCCATCTGTAGGGCCGTTTTCTTCGCAAGACGTCCAATTCGAAGCCTGTCGTGAGCACAGTTTCCCAGCTGAGTTTTTTGCGAGTTCAACTTATATCAGCACCCGCTTTTCCTGGATATGAAGACAAACGCACATGTAGAGACCGGCCATGCCGTGATTGAGCTTGACCAAAGCAACTTAGGCGGCTGTCACGGGCAATCCTAGTCGACAGAGGCAGCAGGACGCACTGTAGTCTTTACGAAGGTAAGCAGGATCTTGCCAGTTGACCATTTTGTTGTACACACGTCCAGAAAAGGTGGGGGGCACTGGTTGTCAAAGACCCGTATAAGGCCGCGCAAGGTCGTTCAATGGCGGCATTAAGTATCCACGGTAACTACGTTTGGCCACTCAGAATGACATGCGTGAGAAATCCAAAATTGAAGAGGAGGTCTAATAGCGATGGATGAATGAGGCTGTGGCACAATATCGCAATGCTTCTGCCTTCTGAAACCGGCATCATTAACTCCGGAAAAACGAGATGAATATGGCATTGCGAGAACCGAGAGAGGACATTCACATTCAATGGGTCGATGGATGAAAGCTTTCGCCAAGCCGGGTTATGGCTTGGGGATTGAATGTGGTGACTCGACTCGAGTCACTATTTGTTATCTGTATGATCATCAAGAGAAGAGCTGGGCGATGGGCGCAAGAAGCGCTGATCTCAGCCTCAAAGATTAAAAAACTACAATTGGCTGCCTCTTACCTGTGGCGTGCGAGCGCTGATATACACATGGGCGGGCACGATGGTGGGCTCGAAATGGGAACGTGGAGAGAACAAAGGCCACGTTCCCGGAAGGTTGAGAACGCGTAAGGGGAAATCGTAACGAGCGTGAGAGGCTTTAAGCAAAGGCACATAAACGCAAAAGGAAGAAAAGAGTGGTCTATGATTGCCTGCTTGGCCGAGGCCAGGCGAGGGGGATTATACACAAGTACGCTACCGTGAGGCGAGTCGAGGGGAAAGAGCGAAAGGGGAGCCGAAAGCGAAGACCTTTTACTGAATTGTTTCTATGTGGTCGACAGCGAGCGCAAGGGTGAGAGTGAGCGTCGTTCGACAGTAAGGCTAAGGTGAAATAGGAAATCCTGGAATGGAGAGCAAAGTATCTAACGAAAGGGGGGATAAAGAAAACGTACGAAAAGGCTATTGGGCACGCGGAAGACGTCACGTGGTCGAAAGCGCTCAATTCTGATTCTGATTCTGAGGCTATACACTGCGTGGATTTTACAATTTATTCCAATTCAGTTTCTGACAGGCAGTGACAGCTGGCCAATCATATTTCAAGATTTAGCATGAATCCATCGAGTGACAGCACGTGACTCATGTAAAAACTCGGTGTACTTTTGTTGCGATGTATTTGGTTCTTGCAAAATTTCTAGAATTTTTAATTTTTATTATAATAATAAACATTGCAGGTTGGTTGTAGGGAATACACTAAGCGCTCGCTGGTTGGCGGCTCGTGTGCAGCGCGCCTCGCGGACGCGGTGACGCGGAACCTTTCCCGCCTTCGAGTCGAACGTGAACTCCTATCGAATAGTATGCTTTCCTGCAGCTACTTTCACTCTCTCAGTTAGATGTCTACCATTCCTAAGCGCACCTTGAAAGTCATTCGAACCTGGAATTCCAAAAGAAGGACACGACAAAAACGTTTATCTGCCCGAGGTCGACAAAACAAACTACCAACACCCTATTAGCTCCGAGTCCCCAGCCTTCGCTCCCTCGGCTCCCATCTAGCATACATCTAGTCAATGGCCTGCCATTCAAGATCAATGGGCACTTGCTTGACATTCTCGATGAGCACTACGCCAGACGAGCGGTCGGAAAGGTTTCACGGACAACCGGGGTCACAGAATCATGCCCGATCTTGTTCTAGGCAGATTGCAACACAGTTGCGAAAGTGTCTATTTCCCTCTTGATTATGAAGCGGGGGGCCGATACGATTGTTGTGCATGTCATGTGTCCTTTCTGGTGACGGACATTTATCAAGCGTTGACAAAGACGACTTCGCTGCTCAACCTGAGATATCGAGCGAGCACAGAATGCAATGTAGTTATCACTGATTTCGCCATCATCAAGCTTGATGGCGGGATCGAAATCTTATGAGAAAACAAATAGCCCAAGGTGTCACCCCTCGATCAGGTAGTCTCCCTCTGATACACAGATCAGTCAAACCACACCCCGAGCTGATATCAACCAACTAAACGACTGGAAATCCTGACCCGGGAATTGACCTGAAAGGAACCGGGTTGACGGGGACTCCAGTCAGTGCATGTCCGCAGTGGGCAGATAGTGGATATGTGAGGAACAGACTATATGAGGAGCAAGACTACCCTGCACAGATGAGGTTGGTAAATAGACAGCGCGCATTCAAGTTGGCCTCCAATAACTTCTGTAACAGAGTGATCAAGACCCTGTTGGGGGGCGGAAATTCGTTCCACAGACAATCCTTTGAAAGCCGCCCAAGCGACCCCTACAGGATCGGCGAAAGCAGGTGCCGAGACCTTGAGGAGATCGTCAGGCACTGTACCCGACAGTAACCCGCTATCATCCGGGGATAAGTGAATAAGCTTGTCACGGCAGGAACATACAGATTGCAACAATTAGTACTGTATGGGTACTAACCCCATGAACGATTGTCAAATTCGAACAATTGGTTGACATTACTGGGGGACGTCACGCCGGAAACAATTCAGGCTATCACGCACTGTATGACAAAAAATGACGTGAGAAACTCGTACAGTCCCAGGCAGGAGAACACGCAATCGCCGGTTGCCGGCGGTACGGGTTGGTTCCCAGTCCCACTGCCAGTCATTTGCGTCGATAAGAAACGGATTAGCTTGGTATTAGCGTTAGTAAGGGTCTGGTATGTCGCGGAGCTCGATAGCGACGGAATCGACTCTTTGAATTTCTACGGGCGCTGTTGGTGGTTGCCAGCTTAGAATCTGTTGTGGCGATGTACCACCTTAGCAGGATGGCGTGCCTTGATCCTTGATATCGTGCCACATGTGCCGCCGAAAGGGGTTAACACGGCCTGTGCCAAAGGTTGTCAATGAAAAAAACTGTGCCCAAATTTTCACTGTCGGTCGAAGAAAACTCGGAACTTGTATAAGGCCGAAAATGTGGCGGGACTGAAATGGCCATTGAAAAATGTAAGAAGGCCCACAGAGAACGGTGCGTTCACCGAGTTCGACACGGTTCACAGGACATATGGTACTTAATGCTTGACAGCCAATGTGCGCTGCAAAAAACTATGATTATCCCAGACTGCATACTGGGCTAGGAGGGTAATTAGAACCCCAAACCAAAAGAAATTAATTACATGAAGGTGTCGAAGATAGTTGCTGTAGCACAGCATAGGCGATTTCTATGCGACTATCTGAGTGCGGGGAGGAGGAGGAGGAGGAAGGGGGCGGAGGACCCGCATGGGATCGCCACGGGATAGGTATGGATCACTCACCCCGAGGTGTCATCTTTTCGTGTCCGGAGACAGAGCGCTTGAGTGTCCGCCACTTACGCCGGAGTTGATACGATGACCACCGGTTCCAGCCAGGGTCAGGAAACTTGCTCCAGATTATCTCGCTCTCGTCGAGAACGGAGATCGACGTGACTCTGGTGTTTTTTTTTAGTGTTTGCGGATATCTTATTTAGCGGCGAGAGGTCCGTTTGTCTGCTAGACCTTCGCGTGGGACAACTTACTTGTGCATGAAGATGAACGTGTCTACTGCGGACCACTCCAGCCTTGAGTGTTCGTCGCGGCCATGTAAGGACTGTACCCTGAAGAGAAGAGAGGAGCGCGGGGCCCGCAAACGTCAATTTCTTACGGCATAACTTCTTGGACGAAAGAGCAGCGGAGTCGCACCACTTGTTACGGCATTGCTGGCCGTTCCGCTTGTGTCCCATCCTTGCTGCGACGTCCGCCCAGGATATCCCCGCCGTGGTGCCGCCTTGCTGGGACATCATCGATCGTACAATCGTGGTCAGCTCCTGGACTTCCTCGGGAGACCAAGCACCTATGTATGCGTCATCGTTGTCAACAACAGACATCGTCGCGCACTGAGCCTTATGACAGAGACTCACCACTCCGTCGTTCGTTGCGATGTGCGAGATGGTTTCGATAGCGGTCTCGGCAGTTGGCGGGAGATCGGCCGATCCGTTTGGATATCGCGTCCCACGAGTGACCTAGTTCTCCCACAGCTCTGGGGTAGCGTCGTTCTAATAAGCAGCTGACATTCTAGGAATTCATTTCAGTGGGCCTACTTACTTTTCTAGGCCTTCGTCTTCGTGGTCCGACCACCGTCCCTGAATAGTCGTACGTTCCCAGGCGCGACGGACATGGACGAAGACATTCTTGATAGGGCGCATAGGAACGGAACGTGCTACCGAAGTCCAATGTTTACTGAAAGGCTTTGCGCAGTAGGTAGGCAGCCAAGTAATTCACTCACCCACATCATGCCAAAACGAACTACCCTTCTGCCTTGTGAATATTAGTTTGAACAGGTCATCTTCCGTAAGTCCGTGGTCCTTGAAGGTTCAAGTGGCTCGCTTAGGCCATGGAAAACGACATTGAGAAAGTACACACGATACGATACTTCTCGATGGCATCCTTGATGCTTTGTTCCTCGATGGTCGAGAACGGGCCCTTCTTATAAACAAGACCTGGAACGCACAGGACGGATGAGTCTCAAGACTCAGAAAATCATGAGTGAGAAACGTACCCTCCGATTCGCCCAGTTCGGCAAGTTTCTTGTGGTCATACCACTTGGTGGCCAGTAGAGTGGCATGTTCCTCGTTCCAAACTGCGATCGGTTGAGCGTACAATTCCTAAATGTTCAACGTGGGAAAGGTGTTCGAAGGCAAGAAGTGCAAAGACCTACGGCCGCGGATCGCTCCTCCGCGCTCGAATCATCGTACAGAGTCGAGGGAGATCTGGAGAAAGCCATTAGTTGAGGGCTTCGCGATAGATTACGATGAGATATAAAGACATACGCGAACAATAAGACGCGATAAGACAATACAGTCTAGATTAAACTGCAGTGCGGTAGTTAGCTACTTTGCGGTTCGGAAGTGGCGGCGAAGGCATACAATTAGCCTCTGCCATAGAGTGACGTTGACGGTGGGCCCTGGAGACGGGCCAAAGCAACGCACTCGTCGATAAGCTCACAATTACAGTCGCGGATTGCACGTGACCTTCCCCGCGAAAGTTCATACTGAAGCGGACAATTTATTGTCATTGGTCTATACAGTACGTAACCCGAGGTGCACGTTAAGGGGTATTTAAAAAAAAAGCCGTCTAGAGGCCTATGCCCATCCATGATGCACCGGATCCTGAAACGAAATAACATATAACGCCCGTCAAGTCCTTTTGTTCAGGCTCCCCGGAATCGAGTGCCATGCTCCTTGTTCAAGTTGTCTCCCGGACCCACAACACGCCAGAGAAGTGTATGAGGGACACCTATATGTCCCCGGACGATGTCTAATAGGATCGGATCCACCGGCATCCCTGTCTTAGACCGTGACATGTACACCGTAGTCGATAAGCATAAGCCTACCGTAGCTCGCACTACCGTCCTTACTGGTTTGTCCTAGACAGCACAAGGATCTGCATGTAAGACCAGTGAATTTATGGGGTGTAGAATAGCGAAGCCAGCAATATATGTTCGATGTTGGAATAGTTACCCGACTAAGCGTCAAGACCAGAATACCGGTCAAAGACAGACAACCCTGCCAGGAACCATGCCAGGAGGTGTACGCAGAACACGAGGTGGATACTTGGTCGACTTGATCACCGTTGGTTGTCCCCAAAGCTTGTCGGTGATGGACCGGAACGGTACACATTCTACTGTAGTTGTCTTGCTCCGCCCATGTTTGTGTCTCGTAATCCAGTGTGATGGTATGTAAGAGCAGCCGAGAATGTCGAGGATAGAGAATTATGTGGCGAGAGGAAGTGATACGGGTCAATGGTTCTTTATACGATTGGAATTAAATTGGTGGTGGTGGAGATGCACACGGTAACGTACGTGAGATTCCCACATGTGCAGACACTCTTCACCGCCACAAGCTTCCAAATTGGTCGCACGCCATCTCATCCAATGCCTAGGAATATCATACATTCCGATGTCTCGGTAGACCCAGAGAGCGAGTCCGAAGTGCTTTCCATCGCCCCCGACGCCGAGGATGAGCCAGACGTAGAGCCGGAAGAAGAGGAAGAGGAGGCTGAAGGAGAGGGAGAGGAAGGAGAAGGAGAGGAAGGGGAGGAGGAAGAGGACGAAGGAGATGAACGCGAGGAGGAAGATGATGGCGACGAGGTGGAGGAGGAAGGCGAAGAAGCGGATGAGCCTGAGGAAGAAGAGGAGGACGAGGAGCCCGCTGACGATGGCGACGGCGACGCAGTACACGACGTACGCAATGAATCCCACTTCTCCTCTAAACGGCGCTGGATAATTGACACCTCTCAACAGTCGGACCTGGACGAGCTGTCTTCCCCGTCTGTGTCCCCTCCCCCCGCTCAGACGACGCCCTCCCGCTCGTCGCGGCTCAAGATCACGCTCAAACTCCCCACTCAAACTCAGAAGCCTACTCGCGTCCGCCGCGCCGTCCACAAGGACAAAGACCTCGACAGCGACATAGAGTCGGAGGACTCTGATGCCGACCGTCCTCGTGGCACAGATGGAAAAAGGCCATTGACAACGCGCCAGGCTGTGCTGGCGAGCGTCGTTGGGGCGTCCCACGTTTCGCTGGGTGCGTCCCTTCATTTACGGGATACGGCTCACTTTGCTGCGTATGGGCCATTCTAACTAGTCATCGGGTAACAGATGAAACGTCACGCAAGAAAAAGCAGCTGAACGAGGCCGAAATCGCGCTCAGACGCGAAGAGACTGCGCGCAAACGAAAGCACCTCTCCGAGAAAAAGCTAGAAGACGAGAAGGTGCGCATACAATTTTCCACCTCCTTCCACCTCCTCGTCTAACGCATGCGCCTCCTTTTAAAGGCGGAAACGATCAACCGTCTCCTCAAGAAGAAGTCTGGTACGCGAAATAGGCGCAACCCGCTTGCCAGTGCGGAAGACCGCACGCCTGCGACCCACACCGGCAACGGCACACCAGCGGAGGGCGAGGTCGACGAAGAGGAGAGCGGCGGGTTTACGGCCCCGCCCGTGATCGAAGTCGTCCCAACGCGTTACCGGTGGATCTCAACGTTGCGATCCTCCCCCGACGCGCCTCCAGGCGACAAGGTGCTACTCTCCTTTTCGGTCCCCACATCCCTACTGCCGACATCGCACCAGTCAGCGTTCGACGCTGACGGGGACACCAAAATGGACGTGCAGGAGCTGCTACCGAAACCGCGCGCCCTGGCCGTCTGCGACGTGGACGGATGCGAGGAAAAGAGGAAGTATAGGCTCGTTCGTGATCACGACCGCGGAGCGTGCGGAATGGGACATCTCCACCTCTTGGAGAAGCAGCTGGGGGCGGTTGCAGTCTAGGGCTCTGAGTTATGACTTATTCTTGTGAGCTTGAAAGTCACCTTTGGTTGGCCTGGCTGATATTTCTTTAGGTACTTGATGTGGGACTGCGCCGCCGTATCGCACAATCACTGTCCTGGGAACCCATTCCTTGCGCAAGTGACTGACAAGGCGCTCCTCGTGATGGGTTTCTGTTTCTCAGGGCTGAATGATTAGAGGTGTACAGCTACGCGCCTAGGTGTCGACGTCGCTCGACGCGAAATGCTGACATGGCCCTTCGCAGCGTCCTGTAACGAACTTTTTATTAAAGTCACCTCCTAGCAGACCAGTTGCATGAAGAGAATTGCCTATTGACTCGTGCATGTGGTGACTTTCCTTGAGTCATTCTATGGGACCCAGGAACATGAGGCGTCTAGAGAAGTCAAGCTGCGGGTAGGACGAGGGGGAAGGCATAAGTAAAACGAGATCCATAAAATTACATGGGTATCCAGGCCACTCTCCCAAATGGCGTGTCCGACCAGCCCCGCTCCCCGCGGGTTTCATCAACGCGCACACCGATCTCAAACAACCCCGCACCGTGAGTCTGCACAAAGTGCAATTCGTCCTCGTCGTCGACATCCGGTTCGCACAGCACCAGCTGCGGATGCCACCTTGGCGCGATTTTGCCCGGTAGGTCGAGCAGCCACACGAGCTTGCCGTCCGAATCCTCGATCGGTGGCTCACCCACGATCGCCGTCAGTTCGGTAGCGACCCCCGCGAATAAGGCGGGGGGTGCGAGCACGCGGAGATGCGCGATGCTGAGCGCGCCGTTCGGATGTTCCGTGTTTGACGTCGGTCGAGTGGGCACCTATCGCGAGGCGAGGCGGGTGAGCGAGTGCGTCAGCATGAGTAAATCATACCGTATCGCAACTCGCAAAAGAAAGTGAGAGGTACGGGGAGCTTCTACTTACCCGTAAGTCACGCGGCGTAACATCGCCGCAGAAAAACGGTAGTCGCGTGCCGCCCTCCTTCTCTGCCCACCGCATAGGCGGCGTGATCTCCCACCGAATCTCAACGCCGTCCGGCCGCGTGCGGCCACCTGCGTCTTCGGACGCGTACCGGGTACTGCTGCCCGCGGAGGTCAAGTGCTCATTCAAGAGCGTGGAGAGAGGCGGTGTGGCGCGCGGCGCACCGAGGAATGAGTAGGCGACCCAGCCGCACGCCTTGTTGGCCCATGGCTGGCGGGAGCGCGCATCGCGGGTAGGGCTGGAGGGCGGATAGTGCGATTCGGGGTGCGTGAAAGAGATCAGCTCTAGGTAGGCGCCGTCGGGCATAACCTAGGCTTTTCCGGATCAAAAAAGAGGGTTCTTTGAGAAGATGGAACGGTGCGGAGTTAGACGGGATCTCACGACGAGTGAGTTGGCTGTCAGTCCATTTGCGTGCGTTCCTCCAGCGGTGACGCTGATTGGCGATATTAATGTTAGCGGGTTGACGATCTATTAATGAAGAAGTAACCAAACTTGAATCCCAATTGGCGAAATTGTTCGGCGGTATCGTGGAAAGTCCCAGGAGGGGTAAGATGGACGATATGATCTAGGGTCTTCGTCGATGGAGACGAGTCAAGCGACATCTGTGACAGGCGATGATGATAATCGGGTTTGATCTCACTCGAGAAACCGCGGACGTGCCACGTGATGCAACATGTTCCCACGATCTATTGGATTGGATCGACTGTCACTTTCTCCGATTTCTAGACACTGAATAGAGCCATCGAGTCCTCTTTCGTCCCAATTTCTTCATTATCGTCCCCCGCTTTGAATTTCTGTCTCGTTTGTATTGAAATCTCTCGCAACGGTCGTAACTTCCTTGAAGCTTCGGCGAGACTGAACTAGATCCCTCGGACAGCGTGTCTTCTTTCTCTCACCTTTTCCTTCTCCCCTCGCCTGCGTCTGCGCCCTCGACGAGCATACGCACCCCTTGACACGCAAACTGTTTTCTCCACTTTCGACAGGGAAGACGTTATGAGGTAGATTCATACCACGGCACCCAACGACTGACCCGAGCCAGCGGCATCGGATCTATGAATACATGGATGATCATATGCGAGACGAACAGAAAACGGTATCATAGGGCATTAGCTCGATCTCCATTATTGCATACCTAGCTAGAGCTGCTGCGTCGTTGACGCCATAATCCCAAGTCCCATATTGTTTCCCTCCCGGACTCGCCATCACTCGTGTCAACAAATGGCGAACCATCCGTCGATGGTTTCTACTCAATCTAGTAGATGAGGATATCTCCGTATCATTTGTCGTCCTTCCAAGGCAACCGCCTTCCTTTAATTCTAGGACTTCTCATGAAGACCCGTTACCGATCCTAAAGCTTCAAAAGAAAATGCTTAGAATTATTTAACTTCTTATTAAAGTTTTCTACAACTATTTTTCAGTTGGATAGTCTGATTTGCTGCAGTTGCAGCCATGACATTGAGAGATCATGTGATGATGTGACTGAGCAGCGCATTTCAGCCCAGTCATACGCTTGTGGGTATCAACCAGTCGCACAGCTATCACCCTCTCTTTTAAAAGCTACTAGCAGTGCCGATGCAAAGGCGGAGTGCCGTTGATAAAATACGAGGGCAAGGCGGACAAGGCCTAGATGACCGGGAACCGCATCTCTCGCCGCGTGCATCTGTTCTGTCTGCCTCATTCCACCCTCGTGCAGTGCACATGGTCTCTCAGGCATCTCATGGGCCACTCATCTTACTCCCATCCTCTTCCGAAAAGTAACATCTTTCCGTCCACCGCTTCGCCCTCCAGCTCGCTTCCTAGTTCCCCAACCCACAAAGAACGCCCGCCACACCACACAAGACACGCCTCGTCCAATTTTGCGTATGAGCTCCTCCACATCCCTCTCATTTGAGACCCCCGTCAGCACTTCTCCGACCACAAACATCAGCATCGATGGCGCGTCTCTCAACGACAAGCCACGAGCTCCTCCCTTCCTCTCTATGCCCCGAACCCCGTCTCCCGACAAACCCCTCCCAATTACCCCTTTGTCCCCCTCATCACCAAACACCATGGACGACAGCATTCTCGACAGCCCCTCCCTCCGGGACCCAACAGACTCTCCTCCCCCCCCTGCCACCCTACCTGCGAAAAACATCTCAACAGGACTCTCCAAGCGAACCCACGCTCTCCTCGAACTCATCGAGTCCGAGCGCGCCTATGCCTCCGACCTCGCCTTCATTCGCGATGTTCACCTCCCCGTTGCCCTCGGTACGTCTTTTATTTTCTTATTTCCTTCACTTTACATTTTTTATCACACAAATATCTCCTAGGCAATGAACCCCACATCACAACTCCCCCCGGATCCTCCTCCTCATCCCTCCGTACGCTCTGTGATGCTTCCGGCTCACCCGTCACGTTACTTGAGCCTCCTATGTCGCGCGACGACACTCGGATTATCTTCAGTAATCTTCCCGAGCTAGCCAAGTTCGCCGACGACTTCATTACTCGCCTTGAGATCGCACTGGGCAATGTCCTCCCAAGCGGTGAGGGTGAGGACAGGGTTGGGGCTCTCTTCATCGAGATGGTGCGTTGACGTTCTATGACGTTACTCTTCTGTCAGCTAACTATTCAAAGATTCCTCGTATGGAACGACCATATATACATTATATCACCCGTCACCCGGCCGCGCTAACACATCTTAATTCACTTCCCCAAATTCCTGCGCTTGCCGCGTATCACACCACGACCCGCACCCTTGCCCAGCAGCTTTCGCACGCCTGGGACCTTCCATCACTCCTCATCAAACCGGTGCAACGCTTACTCAAGTATGCACTTTTATTACATGCCATCATCGAAGCCACGCCAGATTCCCACGGTGACAAGGAAAACCTTCGCCGTGCCAAGTCTATGGTAGAGGCTGTCTCGCATGCCGTCAACGAGGGACAACGGCGACGTGAGATTGTCAAAGAGGCTTTCGCTGCCGGAAGGCCCGCTGAATTACTCAAAAAGAAGGGACTCGGAATCGTCGGGCGGGTGCGTACCGATGTCGCCACTCCTAGAAGAATGTCTCGGACCGACCGTGAAGAAAATGAACGAGTCGCGCGGATGGGACAGCAGATCTCTCTTGCGGACGAGCTCATTCAGATTTTTGCCAAGGAGACACTTGAGTGGATCAAGTCCGTGCAGACCCTCATGTCTGTGTTACGCGTGTGGGCCGAGGGCTTCGGTCGTGTGATCGGCCTCGGTCCTGACCTCACCTCGGAAGCATTTGACGCTTTTTTGGTCGTTGTCGACAAACAGCTCTCAGCGCTCTGCATCGACCTGGAAGTTCTTGTCCAAGACCAGCTCTTACCACAGCTTCGCATTCTTCACGACACCATCAGACGCCCTACTTTACTCCTTGAAACGCTGCATGCCCTCGAACCGCATCATTACTCCCTATTACAGCACAATCCTGCCAAGGGCCGCCCACCGCCTGGGCTCAATGATGCTTCGCTTGCATACGTCGCACTACGGGCGCAGCTTTGCAATGAGCTTCCTGCCTACGTTGGCCTCCTTCACAGGGGTGTGTCGTTATGCGTAGGTCAGCTGGCGAAGTGGCAAGCACGGCTATGGCGGGACATTCGGATGCGTTGGAGTGATTTGTGGGATGCAATACGTGTGGAGGGAGAAATGATTGCAGGAAGCGAGGATACGGAGCGCGTGTGGCGAGCGCGATGGGATAAAGCGGTGACGGACCTCCAAACACTCAACATCCATCAGAAAACACTTACTTTGATAATTTCAATAGGCTAGCAATAATTTACGCTCGCTAGTGGACATTATTGTTACTTCAGATTATCACTTGCTACTAGGCAGGCCACCCATCACAACACAACGACTTGCCATTGGTCATGGAGGTGGGCGCGGACTGCCTGCTGCTCACGCGCGACATGCACGGCGAGCTGGGATGGTCGCTTGCGAGTTTCATGTACCCCGTGGATTGACAATGGACACACTTTTTCTTTTCTTTTCACGTTCATCAGGAAACCACCCCCACGCTAGCGAGACATAGCGCCAGAGTAGTTTAGCTGTAGACACAGTAAGGACAACAAATTTTTGTTAGTCACGATATAGGTGTCACTATGCGCCACAAGCTGTCAACGC
>Ga0307510_10000054_pt1 | contig 87806 bp, 42 predicted proteins | sample 12_EM_MG_FD_207224 | JGI IMG/M metagenome (GOLD analysis project Ga0307510, IMG submission 207224) | Populus trichocarpa ectomycorrhiza microbial communities from riparian zone in the Pacific Northwest, United States - 12_EM | ecosystem: Host-associated > Plants > Roots > Unclassified | place... | reverse complement strand
CTCCCTATTTTCCACGTATAGTCACACTTGCTCATGTAGAATAATTAAGAACACGTAACCACTGGATCTTTCTAATGAAGCAGTGCCTGCACTTACAAATAACACGAACTCGATCAATAAATATGGGTGCCACCACGTGAGGTGGCATGCATCTCCTTAAGAATCAAATCAAATAAAAACAACCCACCAACTGAAGCGTGAATTTAACTTATTTTTCAAGAGAAATTTAAGGGGTAATTTGATATTCAAATTATTTGGATATATAGGTCTCTGGTGATTGTGACTGGATATATAATTTTGTTAGCTGCGGAACGAACAAATAATTTAATATTGGATACTGGGATTAGGTAAATCACTCTCTGCATGTGAAGTGTAGATATTCTTGATAAGATGCTGCCTTATTAAAGAAAGACAGTCAGCCTTTAATGTTTCTGGCTCTCGTTTGAAGTTTTTATGGGAAAGTGTGTGCTGCCCCTGAGCACAGTGATGGAGAATCATGGGGGCCTACTGTCGGTTCCAAATCAAACCGGGCCATGCGAAAGATACAGGCATTAAAACCACAATAATGTTGTCTTCGGCTATGCTTTACGACCTGGGCTAAAGTTCTTGCAACTGGTTTCGATTGGCCTAGAGATGGTTATGGGTTGTTGATTCACTCCAAAGGACACGAGCACGACTGCACGAAGAGTGAGTGTTGTAACTTGTAACGTGAATAATGGCAGGATGATATTATTCCTGTTCCACTGATCATTAATCCAGTTCCAGAGTTTTATAAAATGGTTATTAACCTTCATTTAACTTGCTACCTTATGTTATAATAATAATAATAATAATAATAATAATATTTAACTTGCTACCTTAAGTTATAATAATAATAATAATAATAATAATAATAATAATAATAATATGTCCAACATATACATTCAGTCCTATTGCTAATTAAGGTGTTTGATCAATAATTATGCTGCTCTTTAGTACTCGACGATATGATTTTCTAAGTGCTAGTTAGTAGCAATCTGGGAGATAAATAAATAATTTTTAACCCAGCGAATTAATTTGAAGTGCGAATTTAACTTGCCAAAGGTATTTATTGTAGTGGGGGAAAATGACTCTAAAAAGCATTTTTTTACTTCTTTTTCTTCCCAGAATAAAACAAAAAACTTCACGATTAAAAGAAACTAATTGATTTTATAAAAACATTGAACTCATACCATTCACTGAAATAATGTAATAATAGTTTTTCTTCTCTGTCCAAAATAATTAAGAATACCTTTTAAAGATATTGAAATTTTTTCATATAATTCATTAGTTATTATCAATTAAATGAACTGAAAATAAATAAATCTTTTCAAATATTAATTGCATAATAAAACGGTTAAAATATCTTTAAAAATAAAAAAATTAATATGGGCATCAAAGGACATTTTTAAAATGATTTTATTATTATTATTATTATAATGTCAAGATATAATTTAATATTTGATTAAATATAAAAAATAATAAATAATTACAAACCTCAATAAAATAACCAAAATAACTTTCCAAGTTTTTTGCACATCATTTTATCTTATTTGTCAAAGAAACTAAAATCGTCTACATCGGGAGTTGCAAAGCTCAAAGCTTTTTTTGTGTGGCTTGAATAATTTTAGTGATCACTTTTATTTGGTAGGCAATTTGCTGGAGATCTAAAGGACCTATAGTAGAGAGGCTGGTTACTTTAACATGCCTTGACTTTTCTAATTTTTTAGCCAAGAAAAAACTTAAAGTGATGTTTAAAAAGAGATGAAGTAGTTTTTATTCAATTTTACATAAATAACACCACTAATAAAATTTTTTAAAAAATCAAATTAAATTTGGGCTTTTCTGCCATAGGCCTTGGATTTTTTTTTTAAAAAAAATTGAACTGGACTTATGAATTATTAACTTCTACAAAACAAGTTTCTTATCAGGATGAAATCCTCTAATGTATAAGTTATTAAACATGTAGGAGAAAAATAACATATAACAAAGAGAATGAGAGAACCTAGAGGAGTACATGTTGTGATTGTTGTATTTATGATTTTGTATTGAAATCTATGTGTTTGTTACTTGATATTCTTAGATATTTATACACCTTTAAGGTCATATAGGATCGTTTTGTGGAGAGTGAAGTTCACAAATATATCATGTAGAGTAATTATAAAAACTACTTACTTTACCACGAGAGTAACTTATAAAAAACATTGTTCATATAAATATTATATTGTCAATTTATAAAACAAGATAAGTTACGTGCCTACACTAATACCTTGTGAAACAGAGAATACTAGTAGGTGGTTATAACAATGCTATGGAACATGCTTAAACATTGTTTGATGTGTCAATATTTTTTCTTTTTTCCCTTTCTTTTCCTTCTATTCTTCCTTTCCTTGCATATTGTCTAGTTCGATTAAATTAAAGAATTATTGAAAAACAAGGGACTAAATTGAAGAAAAAAAAAAGAAATTAGGTCTAGCACATGGGACACCCGATCATTTTTTAGCTATGCATGTAGCTATTTCCCATATTTGACGGTTGTGTTTTTTGATATTATTGGATTTGTCTTAGTAAGATTGTTCTTTTGATCTAGCACATGTAAACGACAAAGTCATAGTAACGCTCTAGTAGCCTATCCTTCTTTTTTTCTTTTTCTTTCTTGTTTTCTATGTCTTCTTCTTGGTTTCTAAACTGGTCTCTTTTCTTTCTTTTTTTCTTCTCTTTGCTTGGAAAAATCTTATTATTATTATTATCTTTGTTAGTTGGCTGGGCCTCTAGTCTAGCTAGCTGATTGGATAGTAGCTATTGGGCCAAGCATAAATTTGGACGGTCTTTTTTGGTTACTGGGGCTTTTAGTTTGGCCTCTTTCTTTTGGGTTATGGGCCTTGTAGTTTGGCCCATCACATCACATGGTGATGTATTTATAACTCCCGTAGCTGAGATGCAAGTCCGGAAATGTATAAATTAGAGTTTTCAATGTTTATTTTTATGTTAGCATGGAAATCATTTATAAAATTCATGTTTACGAAATTATAACATATTGTCTCAAAGGTGGGACTGTTCTTTTAGCCACGAATATTCATTAGGGCATTAATGGATATTAATCTAAACCTAATAATTTTTCAAAAAGTTAATAAATAGATTAGATTCATGTGTTATTTTTTTATGATTTTGAATTATTTTGATGTGTTGATATTAAAAATAAAAAAATATTATTTAATATAGTTTTAATTAAAAATACTTTAAAAAATAACTGTAATATATCATACGATACGAGAAAGAACATCTTGTTATGAATTTGGGCCACTACGAAGCCTTAAATATTACGGGCAGAGTTTTATTAATCTCCACCAGAAGAAATATAGTTTTGGGCCAAACTATAAGAATAAAACCCAAGACTTCATCAAGCAAATTCAAAAAATTGTCATCATCGATCCGTAACCAGAAACAGAAACAAAATGCCATTATCATATTATTCAGATTCGACATTTTGGAAACCAATGGAATTATCTCCAAGTCTGCCTCATTGAACAGGGATATCCTGCAATCATGGCGGCAAGATTATTGACAGCACAGCGACATAAAGTATTTAAGAACATGTATAAAAAGTAAACGAATTCAAATGATCCTGCCTAACATCATGAGCAGAATTTAACCTAAAACAAAGTGTAATACAGTATTCATACCAGATGGAAGCAGTGGATTGACGAGCTTTAATGGTGAGTGGGAAAAACCATTGCTATTGTAAGCAAACGACACTTTGATTGTTGCAGTTGCTTCCATGAAATATTAGTAAGAAGGTGATGCACACAAGCAATACGGATGGAAGACGATATGAAATATATATAAAGCCAGGCAGGAGGAAAAATGCTTAGCTTGCTGAAAGAAGATAAGAATCAAGAAAGGATCGATGCGGCTGAGAGTTGATTTCTTGGTATGGTTTTGTCTTATTATACGGGAAGTGGATATTTAACTTCTTCTATAAATATAGTTTTTTTTGGGACTAGTAATTTAAGTCTATATTAATTACATAAATCATGTTAAATAAATTTTTCAATGGTAGATTTTTCTTCATATCAAAATTCATTTTGTTCTCTGGGTTTTGGAAAAAAAAGATTTTTTTTTCTATGTTTGCTTTTCTACGTATCCCATCAAGTCAGACCGAAAATTTAGACTGTTGCACACGAAATCCTAACACGGTTGCATATATATTACCATCATTACTAGAAAATTATCAAATATAAATGAAAAAATACCAACAGAAAAAATACCGTTAGTAATTTATGATGATATTTACCTACAAGAAATGACATCGTTGTTTTCTAGGTATTTACCGATAGAAAGTTTTTGTCGATGAATACCGAAAGAATTATAATTAGAAAAAAATAAATGAAAAAAATAAAATTATGATGTGTCAATATTACAGATAGAATTACCAATAAAATATAACCGTTTCTAATATCCATTGGTGAATACATCGGTAATACTTAAGTTATAATATGTCAGACGACCTCCTTCTCCCCCACCCTCATTTCTTCTTCTTCCTCCTTTTTATATGCTGAAAATAACACCTTTTCCCCTTCATTTTATCACAAATCAAGCTCTCATCATCATAATTAAATTTCTATAAAAAAAGTTATAAAATCATACACATGCATCCTAATTAAATTTCTATTGTCTTTAGTTTTTAATTTAAAATATTCATTTAATTTCATGCAGATACTTGTTCACCCTTAATAAAAAAGTTAAAAACAAGGCGTAATACGAGGTTTCAATATACGAGGCTTATATTGTTAAAGAGATCTCAATATTTATCTCGTACTATATCTTACTTGAGAACAATAATCAACCAAGTGCAAAGACACGATAACGGTGAGGAAGTGCCTTCGAGTGAGAATTTGTTAATATTTTTCCATAATGGACAACTTTTATCAAAAAAATACAATAAGGGGAAGATACTTGATAGAAATCGAATTCAGACATGCAATTAATTATGTCCTATTTAACTGCAATGAATTGAGATATTTTATTTGGTAAGTAAAATATTAACATGTTATTTTTAAACAATTTTTCTCTTATACTCTTAAAAATTAATAGATTGAATAATTTCTCGAAGGCAATATTATCAATTTTTACTATTTTAAAATTCACATCTGACTGAATCTCAAATTTTCCAATTAGAAGATGATCAATTTGTTATGTGGTTCAGAACACATGTAAGCAATACTTAATAATTCTTAACTCTCATAATACTTAATTTCATAACACCTTTCTCTTTAGCTATTGATAGTTGTAATCCTATACCAGGTTTATCAGATAGGAGGGAATGCTAGGGATAATTGGAATTTACTATGTTTGGGTCTTGAAAAAAAGGTCAGGTGCTATAATAAGTATTTTGTTAATGAATATGTCTTTCATACCGAAGAGTATGAAAGGGATTGAAAGACCTATAATAGTGGAGTTTTTATTAAATGATCAACTTCTAATGAATTTGAAGTTCATTATTATGAGAAATTAGAAGAGGTGATTGAATTGCAATATTATAATGAGTATAATAGAATCTTTTTATTCAAATGTTATTGATATGATACCATCGAAATTAAAGATTCCCACCATGGTTTGGTTGAAACTAATACAAAGGTAATAATTAATGCACCAATTACATCTAAAGACTGGCATCAACATGCCATTGTCTATTTATAACAAGAAATCTCAATAACAGTAGACATGTACAATTGATTTCTTGTATCCGCTAACCTTTCATTTTTTTTCTTTTATTCCTTGTTGCCAAGACTATTTAGGCTCTTTGGCTGGCTAACCAATGAACCTACACTTCCTAATCCCTTTACTACACGTCTTTATTACCTCATGAAACCCCCTACATGGTAATGGCACATAGACTCAACTTTTCTCATCACCTTACTTGAAATCCATGCTTTTTTAAAATCACAACACATGGCTTTATGGGAGTGTTAGGTATGGGTGTTATATCTAATGTGGACTGGATTACATTGGGGTGTTCATCTTTTTTGGATTGAGTAGTGCCAAAGAGATTGAAGAAATGTTATTGGTTATCTTTTTCTTCAATTAAAAATATACTCATTCATACTAAAATTTCAAAACCTATTAGAACTTAACTATTAAACCAATCTCGTTAGCTAAAAACCCTAGAATTTGCAAGAAAGAAATACACAAACTATGAGATTATGTTTCGTTAGTGTTCTAAGACAGAAAAAACACTACTAGAAAATTATCAAATACAAATAAAAATACTAATGAAAAAAATACTCTAGACACTCAATTGAAAATCTCACTATAGCCAAGGATGTATATTGTATATGTGATTATCTATCAAATTGTAATGAGTGAAAGTATGTAAAAGACAATGTAATACTTGTGATTAACATGTGTGAATGTTATTTGTGATTTTATATTTTAGAGACTTAAGTTATTAGCATCAATAGGAAGGAAATGTAATAATACAAGTGGATTGAGAGAATGACAAGTTGGTATAGGTGTGTTAGGGTTTGGTTTTTTCCATTTTTGGATAAGCTCATTATAGTCAAGAAAGAAATGTAATTAGCTCATGAGCCTTTACTTACGTAGCCTATCCTTTAATGAAATTGTGTTGTAGAGTTTCAATTACTATTTTTTTCCAGTCATAATATAGGATAGAAAAGTCAATGACCATAAAAAATAGGAAGTGTTTATATGTTTGTTTAGTACTTGAGATGAAATAACATGGCCAATAAATCTATGATTTGGATGCAGAAAGTTTACTTTACAATAATTAGAGAGAAACATTATTTACAATTATTTATTTGTACAAAGTTTGATTATAATTTGAAGTTTTAAATGTGCTATTTTTATTCTGAGCTTGGATCCTTCTTTATTTTCTCTAGATGTTATCATACATGTCCTTTTTTTTTTCTGTCTAAATGGATAGCAATAACATGCAATAATTATTAAATATATTACGATGTTAAGATGTTAATTGAATTTTTGGAATGATTTTTAAATTAAATAGTAGTCAAAATTAAAATCAATTAGATTGTTGCTTTATTTATTTATGCGTATTTGCAGGTCAATAAAATTTTGAGAAGTCTCCGTAGGGGAGGTGTTGCCATTTTTTTTTAAATAGGATATAATGATAATGTTATTATCTTTTTTATAAATATTTTGTTTAGATGATGAAAAAAGGTCATTAGAGAGTAATACAGACATGAACGTTGTTGGTTCTTCTGATAGCGCTTATGATTGACCATGAGTCGCTAAGTGTTGACCATGACCAAGCACCTTAGGCACAAGCACCCTCTCTCAACGCAGACTCGTCTAGTGAGAGGACGACTCACAAAGAAGGTATCTCTTTAGAGAAGGATGTATACACTAAGAAATATATTGCTCAATCGAAGCCTGACCACAACATGTAAGTTTCTTCTCTTTTAATAATTAATTTCAATGAACGAAGGAAATTTCAGGTTTATAAATGTGAAGGCTGCTCGCATGATAACATCGACGATGAAATCGTCAATGGAAGTGTCTTTGTTTCAGTGGAGTCAGGTTTTCAAAAATCCTGAATAAAAGCCTATGATTGATGTTTGGTTCATAAATTTTAAGGTTAGTATATACTTAAACAATTTTTATTATTTAATCCAGTTAGTTTTTTAAATTTTAATAAACTAATTATTTTATGAAATTGACCTGCAAGGAAAAATCTTACTCGGAGTAGGTTGTCAACTCTGTTTCTATGAGAGTGTAGGATAAGCATGCCATAAGGTAAGATTGAATTCAAAATGTGATATTTTTTTTAAAGTGTTCAAATTTTACTTCTCATAATCTTAACCAATTATGTTTTTTTACGAACTAGGTTGCGTGATTTTTGGTATAAGATGTAAAACAAATTAAAGAAATATTCAAAAAAGAGGTCTTTAGGTCCAGGAAGACGTGGTTGTGTGGAGAAATTTCAAATCTTCATCGTCTTAAAGGCTATACTGGATACTTATACCAAACTCATGATGTCTGAGCGTTTCGTGTTGCGGTCGCGATCCGATGCAGAGAACTGAAATAAGAAGATTCATTGCGTCTACGCATACTAGTGGACCCGTTCCATACATTTCACATGAAAAATATTGTATTATATGAAAATGTTTAACTAACAATAACTTTTTTGTTGGCTACGGTGCTTGGACGCGATCCAAGATTAATGGAATTTTTTTTGTTGAAACTCACATGCGAAATGAAGACCGTCAGAAATGGATGGAACAACTCATGAATAGCCAAGTTCAGAAGTTTCTGGTAAGTTGGATTTTAACAATTTTCTTCTTAAATTATATATTTTTTAATTTGACAACTTGTTTTTATTTTCTTAGAAAACATATAACACTCAATTGTAGGAGAGATATGCGGACAACCCTGCAACCCATCCGGAACTCGATTCAGATTTGTGGTTGAAGGCTGAATTATTTGATGGACCCGATAGAAATCATGTTTACAATATCTCTAACACTACAACTGAGGATATGCAAATGGGCCGTAGTGTATCGATCATTGGTTCCTTGCAATCGGGTTCGAGCTAACAATCTTTAGTTGTCCAGGTGATTGTATGATAATAAGTTAAAGCTCAGACGATCTGACTTAGTGCTGAGATGACCTAACTTAGATCTGAGATGGCCGGCCTAAGGGATAAAGTGAATATCCTCAAGCAGTTGTTGGCAACCCTTACTGGTACAAGTGGTCAACCTCGTCGCTCTCCTGTTTCGATGAAGATTTGCCTTCTTCCCCTCCTCTAGCTTTTATCCACTAGATAAATTGTATTGAATAATATTTTTTAAATTAATAATAAAATTTGGTTATTTTATTTTATTTTATTTTAATTCTTTTTTAAAATATTAAATACAATACTGACGGAATTATCGTGGAGTAAATCCATCAAAAAGTTCCAGAGAGTTGAAAAACAATTACAAGACCTGTCCCTATTAGATGTAATTCTCCGATGATTTAATTTCGTCGGTAATATGCATATGATCACTGATGGAATTACCAACGGTTTATTCCGCGGTAACATGCCATAATTACCGATGGATTTATCGACGGAATGGATACCAGTAAATTCTTTTTGTTTGGCGTGCTATTTTTGTTTATAAATCTATTAATGATTATATTACTGACAGAATGACCAACAAAACAAAAATCACTGACAATATATTTTTCAACAACATGTTTATGTCTAATATTATGTCACTAATTTTATTTTTGATGAAATCAATATTTAAACACTGACAAAATATTCCGTAGGTGTTATGAAATATTCTGGTAGTGCATTGTATTGAATATTAGTAACATCATTTTCATTGACAAGATTGATATACATAATCAAGCTATTATGAAGGAATTATTTAATCCAATTCAAAGTCATTCACACCTTTGATTTCCAATGGAACTGGTTGAAAATTCTGTGGACAGATGGATGCTTGCTGACCACGGGGATGAGGTTGCCGGCTTGAACATGTTATTATAATTACTATACAAAATTATTATATATTTATCAAAGCTTCCTAAAGATAATTATTTACATTTTTTTTTGTATGATGAGATTGATTAAAAAACATGATGAAAGACATGGAGCATAAACCAAATCTATGTACAGACACCCTAGACCATTTTTCTTCTACCCTAATGGATGCCTTGTTTTTAGAGACATCATTAATCAGCGCCATGTGAGAGGATGAGAAAGAGTTCTTCAAGAGGAAGGAACCGAATCAACTATTCACCACCATACATGAATATTACACAAAGTTTTTCACCCTTTTCAAGGCATTTCCTCCCCACTCTCCATGAGCCTTGTCTCGGGGGAATGCATTTGAGTGCTCCTTCATGCGACCTCAGATAAAAATAATTATCAGGATAATATCAAATTATTGTAATGAATAATATTTTAACCAAAAATAAATATTCATTAAGTAATTGCATTCATTCAACCCATATCTTAAACTGCTGATCGTTCTCTAAGTTACAAGATTATTGGTCATATATATAAATTCTGGAAAAAAAAAATGTCCCTATAGTTTACAGTTACGTTTCAGCAACAATCTTTTGAGCTTGAATTTTATGAAATGCAAACAATATATGATGAAGACGAGAGATGGCAAAAGGGCTGCGTTTAGTATGCCTAATTAATTTCTCGCTGGTTCGAGTTCTCACAGATTTAAATAAATATAAGGTGCTCAGGTTAGCAAACTGACAGCTCTGTAGTCCTGCTGGGCACAGACTTCTACTACGTACAACAATTTTCTACTTAAAGTTTATATTAATAGCAAGTCGAGTTGACCTTAAGCCACTGAACCCATGTTCTGTTCATCAAAATTAGCTGGATTAGATAGCCAGTTTGACTCTTGATCCTCCATGGGTATGATGAAGACACGATACCTAGCTAGCTAACAGTACTCTCTGCCTGGCTCCTCAGAGATATTCTATATATGTAATTAAACAATCTTTTTCATTGCTTATTAATTTATTCTTTATATATTCTCACCGAGGTGCAGGTCAGGAAGTCCAAACGAACTTGGGATGTTGAGGGAGTGCTGGCAAGCATTCCACAGTCACCACTGATGTCCATTTTGTGACCATGCACGATCTCTACTGCGATAAAACATTTGCTTTCAAACTACGGCTACCTAGCTACTGATACTAACACTAACACATCAGCTTTTTTTCTGTTTTCTATTTGCAGGGTTTGAATGAGAGGGTGGCACAGATATATCATATGGTGATGATGTCTTCTCGACCACAAATATAAAAGACAGAAATGATATGATCCAGCTTTGAGGATATGGCACTGTCATATGCATACTACGTGGCTAAAAGAAGAATCACTGATTCATGTTATGATTGATTGTATCTGGAAACATGCCAGTTATGCAAATCCGACCATATTTTTTCTTACAATTTTTACGACTTACAACTACAAGGTACATCAATGGATTAGGTAGTCTTCCAACATTAGCTCTTCAAGAACAGCAATGATTTAGATGGCTTTCTAACTTTTAATGAGTTCTACAAGAACAGCAATGAAATAGATAGATTCCTAACATTATCTCTACAAGTACAGCAATGATCGATGTTGATACGGTTAATTTTCCGACATTACTTATTGATCGAGCGGTCCATATATAATCTGTCCGATCCTATATATATATATGTATCCTAACATTCAGACAAATATAAGAACCAGATCAGAAAGAACAACTACGATCAGTAAAATAAGGTGAGGACTCATCCACCCAAGCTCCAACAGTACTAGAGACATCCCAAAACTACTAGAGACATCCCAAAACTACTAAGTAAAACAATCAAAAAACCATTTTAGCTAGCTAGCTCGCATGCATGCATTATAACCAACGAAATATTAGTATGTATTATCAAAATATAACGCATATGATGGACAACTAGTATGAGGTTGACAATATATTAGATTAATACTATATCATTGGCCCGCATTACGTTATGAGTCGAATCATATTTTTTTTTAATATACAAAAAAAATAAATTCAAGCATTGTTAATATTTTTTTAGTAAAAAAATTAAATCATGTGGAGGTTAACTCGATGTGATCTGATCGACTTAACGAGTTCAAAAACAATTCAGATAACTGGTGAAACATAGAGAAAAGAACAAAGATCAAAGATAAAAAATAAAAGGACTGAATCTGAAACACCAACAAGAACCGAAGTTGATTTTCTAGGTAGGAGAGATAAATGGAGGGGGGAAGGAAGGGCCACCGACGACAAACCAACCATCTTTAGATACCACGTGCTACCAATAAAGGAAGAGAACATGAAGGATAACCAAATAAATGGCAGAAGCTCATTACTATCACCGGAAGACGCTGCACAAGCTGCCTAAAATGTGTCACATCTCCCATGCACTAGTGCTTGCTAGACACGCGTCAACAACTTTTTTTATTTAAAAATTATTAATTAAATTGTAAATTATATTAGTATCTTCAACCAAACCAACAGTTACAAAAAAAAAAAACCAAGATAAAAAGACATCAATACCCCTATTTCAATGGCTTTTTTTTTGTCCCTAAGGCCATAACCGTAATCATACCATATTATAAAAAAGAAAAAGACAATACTCTTTCCCTATAATGTTATTTTTTTTCCCCTATTGTAGGGATATTTTGGTTCTTTTACTATTATAAATATATTGAATAAACAAGAATGCCTTCTCCGAATAAATTTATAATGACTAATAGACTTTATGATAAGACAAAAATATCCCTGGTTAAAAAACAAGCAGTTTTTCTTGTAAATGATAAAAAGATTATTGCATTACAGTGGTGAATAAAAAAAATATAAAAGGAGCTACAATGTTTTTACCTTCTGATTTAGTTGTTTTTTTTTTTTTAACTTTGCCTTTGGCTACCTTTGCTACTAATTATGGAAAGAAATGATAGGATGTGATTGTTTATGGTTTTTTGAAGTAAAAAAGAAATCTGACAGTTAGAACTTAGAATATAGAAAAGAGAGGTATGTATACGCATCACCTCACCTGAAAGAAACTACGAAAGAGCAACAGAATGCTTCTGTTTTGGATTGCCGGTGGCATTACGTGGCTATTAAAGCGTTGACCTTAAGCAAAAATGTCGCCGTCCCACGTACCTCACCCCAAAGGCTTCTTAATTATTTTAAGAAAAAAAAAACAAATTAAAGTAATTAAGAAGAGAGTTGACAATCTATATGGCGGGAAATCTTACTATAAATAACCCCCCATGCAACCCTTCCATTTGCAATCACAATAAAAGCAATCTCTCCCTCTCCTCCTCTGACCTTGTGTTCGGCTCATTGCTTCCTTTACTTCCATGGCAATTCCAGTGATTGATTTCTCTAAGGTCAATGGCACAGGCGAAGAGAGGGCCAAGACAATGGCTCAGATTGCCAATGGATGCGAGGAGTGGGGTTTCTTCCAGGTAATTTTATTTTTTATGTAGTTTCAGGGCAATGTTTCTTTGTTGGATGATCATAACACATAAAATTGGGTCTTAGAAAAGAATGGTGGATAATTTTGGATTTCCTTGGCCATTCAAGCCATTACCCTTAAAAAAGAATTTCCTGGTGTGGCATTACCTGCCAAGAGCGTATAGTGTAAGATGATTTCTCTAAATTAATGTGCATTGTTTATGACTTGTTACAGCTGATGAACCATGGAATCCCAGAGGAGCTCCTAGAGAGGGTGAAGAAGGTTAGCTCAGAATACTTTAAGCTGGAAAGAGAGGAAACCTTCAAGAACTCAACAGTAGCAAAGACTTTGAATGACTTAGCTGGGAAGAAGAGCGGTGAGAAATTGGAGAGTGTGGACTGGGAAGATGTTATCACTCTCCTAGATAACAACGAGTGGCCATCTAAAACCCCCGGATTCAAGTAAGTATAAGCACTTCCAATTTCCATGCATGATTTCTTTCTCTCCTCTGAAACTCGTATAAACAAAAGGTGACTCGATAAAAGAACAGACTCGGCACAGACAAATATAACTCAACTTTCATCATCCCTGAAAATTATCAATGGTATAACTAATCAAAGAAAAACAGGCGCAATATATAACTTTCTGGCAATAATGACAGGGAAACCATGACTGAATACCGTGCTGAGCTGAAGAAATTGGCCGAGAAGGTCATGGAAGTGATGGATGAGAACTTGGACTTACCAAAAGGATACATCAAGAAGGCATTCAATGATGGAGAAGGAGACGGTGCCTTCTTTGGTACCAAGGTTAGCCACTACCCACCATGTCCTCATCCTGAGCTAGTCAATGGCCTCCGAGCCCACACCGATGCTGGGGGTGTCATCTTACTCTTCCAAGATGATGAGGTAGGCGGCCTTCAAATTCTCAAAGATGGGCAATGGATTGATGTCCAGCCAATGAAGAACACTATTGTCATCAATACCGGTGATCAGATTGAGGTCCTTAGCAATGGCCGATATAAGAGTACGTGGCACCGTGTTTTGGCCTCCCCGGACGGGAACAGAAGGTCGATTGCTTCTTTCTATAATCCATCGCTTAAGGCCACTGTAGCTCCTGCACCAGCATTGGTGGAGAAAGATAGCGAAAAGATCAATCAAACTTACCCCAAGTTTTTGTTTGGTGATTACATGTCTGTTTATGCTGAGCAGAAGTTCCTTCCGAAAGAGCCCAGGTTCCAAGCTGCAACGGCCATGTAAAAGGGTGCAGCTTCACATTAAGAAGATGAAACCTTTTCTTTTTCTAGTATATGGTTTTAGTGACAGGTAATTTGCCTCATGGCAGAAGGCTTCTTTCTCTTAACCATACATATGAAGAGAAACGAAAGCTTGTTATATCCGTGTGTTTTCTTTAGATTGTTCATGTCCTTTCCTTGTTATGCAATTATGAGGTGTTTACACTACATTTGCTAAAGTTTGCTTTGTACAATTAATAGTATCCTATATAAACAGTACTGTGAAATAAGCTCTATATCTTCAAGAAAATAATTGAGGGAAGCGGGGAGAAGGAGAGTCCAGCAACTTAAATGATAAGAGACTGCAGAAACAAAGCGCTGGTTTGTTTAATGGTTGTTATATAAAAAAGAAAAGGAGAGAGCGCCCAGTGCTGTAAACATTTTAATGGTCACATCTGATCCTTTCATCCACTTGTATGTGTGCACAAAGCAGAAATTTGATGAACATGAGTTTTATGGAGTGACCACGAATTGAATATCTGAGGGTTGTTCTGCCCAAAATTAAAGCACAAGGGTTAGAATGGCCAGCATCTAAGCCTTAAGGGACCATATAAGTAATTAACCCTGTGTTTGATACATTGATCAAGATCATTAATGGTGCTTTAAAGATTTTTCTAATTTTCATAATCTCACAAATAGAGAGGCGCGGCGTCCAGATTCATGGAGTACCTAGATAATACACAGGCTTTCGATACCACGCCAGTATAATATCCACTCTGCCCTTGCGCTTTTTGAAGTTATTTTATATTTTGTACTCCTTCCTCTATCCTAGGAATTCCAACGTATTACTAAACAAGTAACACATCATATATAAATAAAGTTTTATCAACAGAGTATGAGCAACCAGGCATCGAGATTGTAGGTCCAGCCAAAGCTGAAAGGTTATGTTTCTATTGCCAATAGTCATTCATAGTATATACTTGCATTATCATTATCGACAACAAGAAGAAGAAGAAAATGGCAAGCCCTATCCTCATGTGGGAGCCAATGTTGGTAATGACTAATGAATAGTATTTACTCACTGTATGTTCAATTTTCTTTAGTAATCCTAATTTACAATCTGTATAGAAATTTACACAAACCTCGATCCTGGGTTGAAAATGGAGCAGGTTTCTCTTCAGTTTCTGAGCTTCAAAGGGCCTTCTGATCTAGTCTCTCATTCCAGTTTAGACAGCGGATCAAGCTGTGAAACCAATCGCCTGTTTGATCAGATTTGTTGACTGTTGGAAGCGGGTGCTGGCTCATAGATATCCGGACCGAATCCCCTCTTGAGAGTTGCTGCCTCCTCTTCCCATCAAAAGAGACCCATGCATTACTTCGAGCATCCTCTGGAATCTGTTTGATCAGCAATTATAAATCCTCAAGCTGAAGAATATAACAGAAAGAAATATGATTGCAGAATCTGAGAGCCTTTAGTTTACCTTCAATTCAAGTCTTGCAGAATCTGGAAGGATGACTGGCCTAAATGACAGAGAATGCGGGCAGATAGGGGTAAACAGCATGCAAGGAACATTTGGATGCACCTGATCCAGTATACACATCAATACACAGATGATTACGTTAATTGGAATTGGCCAGAAATAGCAATAACCACAGGGAATATATTAAGACCATGTTTGCATCAGAGGTTTTGAGAGGAAAGGGAAATGAGCCCTCGATCTTGTTTGTCAATCCTTTTGCAAGGGAAAAAGGGATTGATAGAGATGGTTTTCCATTAACATAGCTTTATAGATAAAGAAATGGGTGGAAGAAGAAGAATAGAAAGCACAAAATCCAACTACAAGGAACAAACTTAAGTCAGATTTCTCAAAATATATTCACTCTAGCAATTCACGCATCCTAATGAAACAAGGCTCCCCAAAAACATTTAAGATTTAGGCATGAAAACTCAAAATAATGTAAGAAATCACATCTAAGAGTTGATAACTATCTGGATGCTAAACATCACAAATTGCAAGTGACACTCAAAAGGACAGTTTACCATGGAACCTCCTGCGGCTGTGGAATAAGCAGTGCTTCCTGTAGGTGTGGCCACTATGACTCCATCACCTTGCACCTAGAAGAAAAGGTATTCATAAAAATAAGCACGGAAATATCATTGAAGATGTGAAAATTTCTTGTATGCTATGTATATGCTTAAACATGCAGAATGAGCATAAATTTTCATTGCTGTAAAAAAACTAAAATACAACTTAAATTTGTTCTAAGCAGAGGAGCCAACATAAGTCTTGCTCCTTGTGAAATAATTGAGGGCAGAATACAAGAACGTGAATTTGTGTCATCTGAGACATGACATTGCCAAACTCACCTTGGTTATAAAAGGTATTCATAAAAATAAGTACGGAAATATCATTGAAGATGTAAAAATCTCTTTTATGCTACGCATATGTGTAACCATGCAGAATGTGGAGTAAATGTGCATTGCTGTTAAAACACCAAAATAAAACTTAAATTTGTTCTAAGCTGCGGAGCCAATATAAGTCTTGCCCCTTGTGAAATAATTGAGGGCAGTATGCAAGAATGTGAATTTGTGTCTTCTGAGACATGATATTGCCAAACTCACCTTGGTTATAAGTCGGTCATGTTCATAGCATTCAATCTTAGAAAGATATGGATTAGAACCCCGATCAACCACCACCTCATTTAAGACATCAAAAACTTTCCCGGGCACTGCTTTACCATTGCGAAAGATTTCGCACCGGAGGCGCATTCTAAGAGTTATATAAACACCGTCCAAGGTCTTATTCCCATGAATAACCTGTCTCAAGTCCTGCCTGTAGTCTTCAAACTAAAAGAAAGAACAAAAGGCAGCAGTCAAGTATGAGAGCATAAAAACACCATTAACAAAACATGAGGAATCAAACTTACATAATGAGAAGTCAGAAATCCAAGAGATCCAAGGTTGAAGGACACAACAGGTGGAACCGCCCCTCGAAATAAATTTGATGCATGTAGTATAACCCCATCTCCCCCCAAGCATGCCACAAAATCAACCCTCTCATGAAGATCACTGAATCAAGAGATGCACATACTACCAGTGAGGCATTTGGAATATAAAATTATACATCAATGTCTTTGCTTGTTTGGATCCCAATTCCCAACTTCCAGTACCTGGTATCTTGACTATAAAAGGTCTGAAAAAATCCAAACCCTGGAATTCTAGCAAATATGTCATGAACATCAGGTTCAACAAGAACATTCATTTTCTCTTGGTGATACAAGAAGGAGGCAACCTGCCAATAGACAGAAAAATAAGTTAGGATTACTACACATGAATAAAATGATTTCAGTGGTAATCATTACTACGAAGTTCTGAAAGCATTGTCCTGAGGTAATCCCTGCTTCCATTTTCCCATTATCATTACTCAGCACCTGTATGGCCCTGTAGGACCCGCAACCTGTTTCCCCTATGGGTACCCTCTACATTCATGTTCAACCAACCATAAGACACAATGGATATCAATTTCCGTCAACATTTCCCAAGCACTGAGTGATGAACTCAATGGACAAAGTTTGTCTTAAGGAAATTGCAAGACAAAGTAATCAAAGGTGAGGGCGACAAAGTGTTATTCCAAGTAAAAAGGCTTCATTTGTGTTCTTATGTTCTCGTAATTCTGGGGAATGTAATATTTAAGGCTTTGTTTGAAAGAAATTTGACTCTAGACTTCACACTTCGAATTGAGTGAATGAGAACGCAACTGCATATGTTGATTTTCTCTATGCTGCAATGGAAAATTTTCAAATTGAGAATGAGAATTGAGAAAAACCCAATTTGAACTTTTTTGGATAAAAATTCAAGTAAAACCTTGATCTATTTTTAATGACTCTGCAGATGCTTTGATCCTTGGAAATTTGGAACAATGCCTACACAATTATGGTTTCATAATTCACTTATATCAAGAAGCCAATTTTCCAGGAATTTGGCATCAATTGAGGATATTTTTACATTGTACCTCTTTTGCTTCTTCCATGAGTTCTTTCCCCAGCTTCTTCAGCAACAATACTGTCTTTGGCGTAGTTTTCCACATAAGCATCTGTTGCTGGGTGCTAGGATGAGTGAAGGCCAAGGAAGATTCTGTTACCTGCTCTCTGGCACAAGAGAATCCATCTGTCCGCACTAGAAACATCTCTGCTTTCCTTCTTGACTGCACCCTCACAACACCAGTTGCAGAAGCACACATGTTTCCTTCAATCGTGCACATGTCATCATCACCGGAGGCTGAGGAAACAACACCATTGCCTGAACCAGCAGAAGTATTACTACTGCCATTCAGATGCTTGGCACTGTCAGCAGGTGAGCTCTGAGGCTTTGGAGATGCATTTTTACCTCTTACTAATCCATAGGATCTTTTTGCCTCCACGAACCCTAACTCGGGATCAATACCATCAACTTTTGGGACTGTCGCAACACCTGTTGTTCTAGAAACAAGCAACTTTTCAAACCCTTTCAACTGATACTTAGAGTATGTTGGAGGTGTGATTTTTTTAGTTCGGAAAAATCTGGACATCTCTGCTTTGGAAAAGAAATCGTAAGGAGGGACCTGAGCCTTCAGAGGGTCAGCTTCCATGGAGATGTTTGCTGAGAATCCTACCCCATTATCTACCATTTCTAATGGAATAGAACCCTGAACAGAAGCATGGTCATTGTATGCCCCGTTAATGCTCTGACCATTTTCATCCTTTGGAGAGACAACTTCACTAGACGCTCCATTTGAACCATGATCTTTATCCAAAGCCTCTGGCAGAGATCCATTTTCCTGTCCTGAGAGGGACCCCCCTCTAATGATGATGGAAGGTCCCCGCCTACTTCCCACATCTCTCTGAGTGGTAATCTGAGATGCACTGCGAGTCATATACTGCCTCCATCTGGAGACCATAGCAGAAGTTCTCCATACGCCTTCCTTGCTGTGGAGATAGATGGGCTTTTTGCTGAAATCTGAAACCAAAGAAGCAAACTTTTCAACCTGCTCCATTGAAGGTGCTGTCCTAACTTCAACAGGAATTTTAATCAATTCAACCTTCCCAGCTGCAATAGCATCAGCTACCTCTGCTTCATACAAGCTATCCTTAATAATTTCCGCCCTAAGATCTACAATGGTCTTGAATCCTCTCTCCAGTAACCACTTTAGACCTTCCTCTGTTACCTGCCCACCCCTCCAAAATGCAGCCTCAGAATTTTTGGACATTAGATCTTCTTTAGAAGTGGATAAATAAACTGCATTCCAATTTGCAAACAGCATATGACAAGGACAATCATCAAGCCGGGGAAAACCAGAATCATAACATACATTCTTCAACCTCTGCAGTTTCCTCCATACATCCAGGCTTCGATCATAGTCAGGTGTCAAATAGTTTTCAAGAGCAACATGCAAACTCTCACAGCACCTTTTCATCTCACTCCTGAAAATGGCTAGAGGTGGAAGTTTATCCTCCATTGCACTTACTTCTGCACCCCGAAAGGAACTCATGATGGAAGATCTTCCAGAAAGAACATCTTCTCTTCCTTTATTCAAAAGCGAAAGGATGCAGCCAAGCACAGATACTATTTTATCTTCCAACAATGGCTTTTCCTCTGGCGTAAAATCATAAGAAATTTTACACTCTCCAGTCAATGGATTGCACAATGTATCCATCAATGCAGCATGAAGCTGTTCAGCTGCTCTAAATATTCTACAATAAGCCTCGACTTCAGCGATGTCCCCGGGAACGGGACCAATCCAGGGCAGCTGTGACGGATCATGAGACTGACCGATCTTCTAATCAAATATATATCCATGTCAGTCTATCATATGGATGTCTTTTCTAAATCATTAAGTGCCAGTTTGGGAATCACTAGCTTCTGGCTTTCGTTTACATTCCATGGCTTTTTATTCAAAGGCAAAATTCCAAAGTGTTTGGTAATACATAAAAGCTAATATCACAACCCCTTCCACACATGACTTTACAGTCATTTTCAGAAGCTACAATTTGTAGCTTTTGAGAAGCCACAGCCACAACTAAAAGTCACGGCATTCCCAAACAGACCCTAAATCACCATCTTTTATATCAACCATACATATTAGATAGAAAATAAGTAAGAACCAAAACACACAAAGTGGAAATAATACAACATACCTAGAAAATGAGAAAAATTATTCTTGTTGATGCAGATAAATTGATAAAAAGGGAAATAGCAACATCAGGTAGGATGTGAAAGTAACATGTAAGTGGATAACCATGAGCACTAAGAAAACAAGATTGTGAGAGTAAGAACAGCTGAAAAAGGGCGCAGAATGTTAGGGGCCACTTCCTTTATTCAATCCCACAATTAAGTTTTCAAACTCAGTTTCTCTAATTTGACAGCTTCTGATGATGGGCCTTGCCCTAGCTCAAAGGATACACCTCTTCTGATGAAAAAATGGAAATGTTACCTTGTCAATTTACATCAATGTCATTTTGATGTGTGCTTTCAACCCAAAAAGATCCGTATAAACCCATTATCATTATCCAAGCATTATTTCGCCTTATTAGGTTATCTTTTAAGTTCAAGTGTACACTAAACCTTTCAGTGGTACGGAGTCAAATGCTAGAAAACGTATTTATTATGAATAAACTCGATACAATAGTTTCCATAGTTTTATGGGGATGTAACGAGTTCACCAAAACGTCTAATTTTGACTAATCATACAGGTTTGCTATTTCATGTCTATAACTATATTTAAAGCCCAGATTGGTTGTTGGAAAGAAGGAAAAACAGATAATTATGCCCAGAAGCTCTTCTTTAGTTTTTTCCTAGCAAATCTCTCTCTCTTTCAAAGACAAAATAACTTAACAACATTGTTGTTTCAATCACAATTATCTACTTAAGAGTACAATTAACTAGTTACAGAACCAAGCTCATTGAAATTTTGAATTCAACAAGCATAGTTCTCACTACTCAGCGGGTTTTAAATTAATTCCAATTGAGAAATTACATGAAGTGCCAATCAAAAATTGAAGTTCGGTCATAATACTCGGTAAAAAAACCCATTAGCTGATCCAAGAGTTTCAATACGGGCAACATCAAATATTCACGAGTAAAAGTTTCCAAGTCACAGAAATCATGCCACTCTTGCCCACATGAAAAAAAAAGGTACCCGTTACTCTCTGATGCATTTAATCGAAAAAGATATAAAAAAAATACGAAGAGATCAGAAAGAAATCATAAAGTGAGAAGGAGAATGACCTTAGAGTCCAAACCCAAGTTCACAGAGAAAGACTTGGATAACTCCGCACTGACGACAAACTTAAGCTTCCTCTTTAACCTCTCCTTTCTTTGCAAACCAAACCCACAACCCACCAGTTTACTGTCTCTGTTATGAAGCTTGAACGAGCATGGACATGACGTCAATATTCCGGTGACCGGAGATAACCTATTCATGATGATAGACACGTGGAAGAGACATAGCACCATGTGTGAATGAATTTTAGTTTTGGTGTTTGCTGTTTGGTTTATTTTTTAATTTTTTAGGATAATAAAATACTGTTTAAGAATTGAGAAAAGCAAAAATTGGTGTCGATGTTGTGCAAATAAATTGGCGGATACATAAAAGATATCGTTTGTAAATGTGATTGGAGCCGTGTTTTTAAAAATATTAATTTTTTTAATTAAAAATTAATATTTTTTATATATTTTAAATTGTTTTTATATACTGATTTTAAAAATAATTTTTTAAAAATAAAAAAATATTATTTTAATATATTTTAACATAAAAAAAACATTTTAAAAAATCCTAAATAAGTTGAATGAAAGCAACTGGTCAGCGGGTTTGCTTCCAAGATTACTAAAATTCAAGGGTATATAAAATTAATCAGGATATATATAAATAGGTTTGGATAATTATATTAATAAAACAAAATAACAGATAGATTCTTAAAAATTATTTGAATTTTGGAGGTGATATTATTGGTAGCCCTTACCTTTTCTAGCTTGTGGTGGTGGAATTTTTTTTCTTTTTTAAATAAAGCTTTTGTCGTGTTGCTCAAAAGTTTTTTATAATGCTAATTTTGATATTAAATTAATTTTTAAGAAACCTTCATGCAGTGAGTTAATGGATTTTAATTGTAAATAATTAATTTTCTTACTTTCTTGAAATCATTTTTCAGAAAATAGATATATACTATTTACTACTTGGATTCACTCATTCATTTGATGTATAATATCATTTTAAAGAATAATTCTGAGAAAAATACTCAACACAATTAGCATTGCTCTTTTTCAATGTCAATTCCTCAAACCCTTCATGTGATTCTTTCCCTTTGTGGGTGTATTCTCTAATCTAATAAGTTTTTCATTTAATATTAATAGTAAATTGATTGTAATTGGAGAGGAAAAATGCAGATATTATTGTTGTAAATGGTAATAGTTCGAGAAAGGAAATGTTTTTCATTGATGGTATGAGCACTTCTAAGACAAATTTTGATCCTTTAAACAATATATTTATAAATAAAAATTAAGGATGCAAATATTATTAGCAATGGCGAAACAAATATTGCCACCACAAAAGAAAATACTGTTACCTCCACTTGGTTAGCTTTACGGAGAATTATTGAAGGCTCGTCAAGCAAGCATCTACTAGTCTCCATTTTTCTAGAATTAAGTTAAAAGAAAAAAGGAATAAAATCTCAATATTTAAATATAAAGTCTTAATTAAATTAGTTATGAGCTTTGCTCTACAAAACGAAGATATGCTTATTGTTTTATCGAAGACAGTCTCGTGAATCTTTAAGGAAAACCAAACACGTATCAGTTAACAAAATAAACTGCCATAAGTTGCAAGAACTATTTCACTAGTTTGCAGATTAAAAAAAAATCATTCACTAATTTTGCATCCATTAGAAGAAAAAAAGAAAAAAAGTTCTCTCGTTCAAGTTACAACTCAATTTTCAACCCTTGAATATTCTAAAATCTAGTCTTTTTAATCTCAAAATTAATACAAATGATTTTTTGAAATTTAAGACCCAAAAATAAATATATAAATCAAACGTTGAAAAAGAAAAGGCTAATTAAGATCAATGACTTGTAAGAGTCTATTTAACCTGACCAGCGATTAATTAAGCGTCTGAATTAGTGAAAGATTTCAGTCGACCTTTTCTTTCATCCAAATCTCAGTCTCTAATTGACAAAACCGAATAGCATGGACCGATATATATATATATATAGATATAGATTTGTTTGTCAAACCACTCTTTGGTGGTGTTAGCGTGGCGCTGCCCAATTTTATTGGACAAAAGTAGCCTCAATTGATAGTTGTATTGACTATATCTTCCTTTCCATTTAATGCTCTCTGTTCCCGAGATACTTCTTACCTTTAAATCAGACAAGGAATGCGCCTGTGCTTCAGCTCAGGTCATGCTACTTCTGGTACGAACTCTATCTATGAGCATTTGCCTCCCTGTCAAATCTTCTTCATAACCAACAACCTACATTTACAGCATCAAGCACCATCATTGCAATAGAATCCTTCCTCCATCCAATAAGGAAACACGATGTTGCAACTGTGTTTTAACAATCATGTAACTGATAAAAAAAATTAGACGATTAAAGAGCTGAAACCTGAGAGTCTGTTTGTGTTTCGCTGAAACTATCATATGGTCCTCCATTTGCTTCTTTGGGACTGGATAGCTCATCTCTTCTCCCAGTCCTGAAAAGAACAGAGGAACAACAACAATTCAAAAGAAGTGCACGAAATAAAAGGAGGGGAAAAGGACCTTTACTAGCACAAATCAAGAGGGCACTTTGAATTTGAGATGAGCACGAAAATCTATCTGTTGGCTGACATTCTGACTTTTTCTTGTTCTCAAGGTTTTGTGCCCTCAATAATGACAAGCAGCCCTAATCAAGAGGGCATTTTCGATTTTAGTTAACAAAGAATATTTCTATCCGCTGGCTGACATCCTCTCTTATCTTAAAGTTTCAAGGCAAACAGTCAAAATTACCAAGGGACCAGTTTGAAAAAAAAAAAAACATATATATAATCATTTATTTGATACCAAAAATACACACTGATTGCAAACATAAACAAAAACTTGCCTACTTAACCAGTGCTTCGGTAACCCGATCACAGAGGGAGAACCCCCATGGCCTTCACCAAGCATTGAACAGTCAGATGAAAATAGCTGTTCTATTGTCAAGGATTAAACAGAAGCAGAAGTCGCATAGTATATATCTAAAAGAATAATCAGGATCTAAGGATACACTCTTATCACACCCACTCCTCCCTGGTGACTTCTGATCTTGAATCTTGTAGGAAAACCAGACAAGAATTAGTTAACCAATAAATTGAATGCTAACCATGCAGTCGAAAAATAACTGGTGTTTTTACCTTGCTTGTCTGCTCCAACAAGTCCTCAATAGCAGCAGCTACATCAGGAATGTCATGAGAAGATTCTCCATTATCTTTTGCGTTGTCACCTTCAGTGGAATTCATATTCAGGGTAGAATCACTCAAATGAACTCGAGATGAAAGCAGACTCTTCTGATCATTATCTTTAAAAATCTTTGCCTTTTTACAGATATCAATAGATTGTTGGGCCTCTTCCATGAAGCTGTTGATTAAACTACCCCCATTTTGGGCTGATGAGTTTCTAAGGCCTTGTGGCTGAGTAATAAATTGAGATGCATTCTCTCCAGACATCATTTGAACATCTTGTGTAGGAAACTGGCTCTCAGTGCATAATCCTGCCTCTTCATCTTGAGAGGTAATTTCTTTTGGGCGAAACTGATCCACTGCAACAACTTCATTCTGCCAAAACAGTGCAGGTTGTATAAAGATATTTTGTGCAAACAAGTACCACTCTAAATTTCACAAGTTCAAGTGCAAGTGGATGGTGTGTGCATGCATACAAAGAAAAGTATCAGGAATATACCTGCCTGACACACTCGTAAATCCACTCAGATGTAATCAAGCATATGTCCCATTTACAGGCAGCTTCATACTTTGGCCCGCTGGTAAACTTGCACAATAAATGTGTGACCTTTCTAGTCAATTTCTCCACAAATTTAGCTCCAAGAACAAAGCATAAGTTTCTTAATAGCAATCTATCTTTCTCTTCATACTGTGAGATGCAAAAGCGGAATTTTTCAAAACCAGGCAAAGGAATCCGGCAGGGAAGTGGAGAATATATAATATGACTACCAATATCCAGCAGACATCCACCCTTCAATAGCAATCACATTCATTAGCAATTGTAAGAAATGGATTAGCAGACAATGAAGCCAGAACAAACAAAACAAAAACAAAAAATACAATAGAAAGAATAAGGAGCTATAGCAGCAGCAGCAAGCAGATTATTAGACAAGTAAAGAGTATTCAGTTTAGGCTATTATTCTTGAGGAATGAAAATACTTCTTAAGTTGATGGTAGAAATTGTGTTTTTCATGATAGCAAAGTTGTGGGAAAAGTTAAAAAAAATTAATTATACGTACAATCCATGGACTTCTTCTTGGAAGAAAAGGTACCTAATGCATACCTAAAGATGCTGCCTAGTAAAATAAGTGAAATCAAATTGGAGTTCTCAACCTCTTCTTTTTGCGTGTATTTATTTAGGAAAGAATCCATGGACTTTTACTTGAAGAATAATTTAAAGCATCGGCTAAGAAAGGTAAGAAAAGGTTATAGAAAACACCCAAGTGCTAATTGTTTTTCTTCATATCCCAACTTCTCTCCATTTAACATATTCCCATAAAAATCTCTCCCATTTCTTGTTCCTCCCCCCAATGAAGTGATAAAGTTAAATATGAGGTGGAACATGGATGCATGTGCATGCTATTCTTAACTGGAAGTAGAATCTGAGCCTCTATAATTCAAATCCTGATCAACAAATAATCACATGCCACAATGAAACATTACTAACAAAGAACATCAATGGTTACAAGTCACCCAAGTATACCTCCAAACAAGACCGGACCCAGTGACTGGACACATAAAGAGTCCAGGGATCATCAGCAGACCTAGATATCACACCATGGCATTCAATCATGAAGTGCACTTTCTGTTTTGCTTTATCTATCAATACCTCACCTCCTCCTAGATTGATCCATTGCACAATTTCAGATCTCTGGCAGGAAAAAAATAAAACAATTCAGAACATCACCAGACATTTCATGCAATAATTTAACTGCAATAGTTGGATATAGATGTACAAGAGAATGCCAAATTCAACTGGTTACCCTATCTTCAGGAAAGCTTTTTGAAAAACAAAATGTTTTCCCCTGAAATACATTTATTGACTTCATCCTTTGAACATCTTGATCACTGCAATCATTTTGCGTCCTTTTTGTACCCTTCTTTGGATCTTTTACAACAGGAAATACATTTTGTTGGGACCACCTCACAGTCCCTTCCACAGGGATACTCAAATTTATGTTCATTTCTGGTTTCACATCTCTGTTTTCTTTCAATAATGATGGCATTCTAAGGCCAGAATTTGCACCACCAAGCACCTGATCAGAGTGAATGCTTGGATGAACAATGGAACTCTTAGCTTGATTACCAGCCATGCCTGTAATTGTTCCTTTGAGAGAGCTCACAGGATCTACATGATGGTTGAGGAGTTAGAGAGCATAACAAACATGCATGACGAGATTTTTAACAGCTTATTTATGAGAACAAAAATTAATCTCAGCAAAACACATAAAAAATAAATAAGTAACAAAATGTCCAGTATGATCATGAATAGAACAAAACAAACAAAAATCAAAAGACAGTCATCACAGAGTCATTAGAAAACCTTTGGGAAGAAGTAAATCATATGCAATATGCTGACAGAGAACAGGGATCTCTTTCTTTTCACGATCACAATCTTCAAGCCAGGCAGTTCTAACAACATTAATAACACCAGAAGCTGCGAGCCCTCGTAACTCCTTCTTTTCACTACAGTACATTAAGCATGTGAGAGACCAAGAATGTAAAGAATAAGAGATTCCCCAAATTCACCATGCCAAGCAGAAAGATCAAATCAACAAAATTTGAATTAACTGAAAACATAAGCAAGTTGGCATGGGATGATAATACATGAGAACCATTGCTTAAAAGAACCTGAAACAAATAAGGATAGTGGAAGAAAGCCAAGGCACAGAATGCTTACACCTCTGTCGGAGCCCCAACAACGATATGGGTCAATTTATCATTGAAAGTCATATACCGCGACCCCCCACCTCTCCGCACCATATTAACTAGTTTGCGTAATTCAGGAGCTTCAAAACCAACGAGTGATATTCTACACTCCGACAAGTACATATCACTATCTTCAGATTGAGAGTCATTGGCAACACAACCATCAAGGTTTGTTTCGATTGTTTCCTTTACCATAGGCTTATCACAGTCCACCACTTTTATAGAAACAGGACGATCTGAAAACATAGAAGACATGTTCTGTGAGAGTGTAGCTTCCAAGTCTGGATCTGAAGACCCAGCACACGGAGTAGCAGGCAAATTTGATTCTGAAGCCACTGAGGATGGGACAGAAAGTGTGTTCCCAACACACTTGTCTTGACTGTGGTGTGCAATCATGGGACCCCTCACTGTTTTGCTTGAAGATAGACAACCACCCTGGACAGGATACGACTCCTCATTAAGACATGCTATTCATCAAAGAAGGTGATTTCCAAGTCAGATGCAATTTTTACAATCTCTAAAAACTTGATTGAATAACATGTTATGAATCCAAGAATAAAAACAAAATTACTTCAAAATATTATTTAAATTTATAGCATCTATAATGTTAAACACTACCTTTGCAAGCAATAGACTGATCAAACCATTTCCTCGTTACAATATGAATGTGGCCCCATCTTCTGGCAACCTTGTATTTGTCACCTTCAGGAGCGTACAAGCAGTCAAGAAAACAAATACACAAGCTTGATTACGCCTTTAGAAATATTTATCATTCAGGACTGCGAGTTCTTGTACATATATTGCTATCTATTACTATATTTCCCAAGCCCAGAAAATGTATGAGATTTTTAAATCCCCTGAAGAGCAGTTGCACAACACAATCACAGATGCATGTGTGATATACAAGCTTACAACAGTCTAGGATAAGCAAATAAAAGAAAACACATGAGAGGCCATCTGTATGAAAACTAAAATAGACTGAAAGATTTTGTTAACAAAAAAAACACTTAAAGAAAATTGCTGTAATGCGAGATTGAGAGTTAAGAGTATAAAACAGTATCAAAATCAATGGTTTTCTTAAGAAAACAGGAAAGGATATATCAGATATCAAATGTGTACACTTCTTGGTCAGCTCAGCAGAATATTTCCCACCATTTTGTATGATGAGTTTTTCAATCTCCTTCCTTTTATCTGTGAAAATTAGATAACCGGCATTAGAGAAATATATCTTTTCAGCAGCAACAATAAGAAAATAGCTTATATGATAACCTGCTGGAATTCTTGTAACACATATTGTTAATCCAGAAAAAGGAAGAACCCTGTACGATTCCTGAGGAACAACACGGTGCTCATTCCAGCATTGATATAACCAATTAATAGTGACAATTGGTTTCTTCAGCACATTCAAAGCCCACTGCGAAAAGGAAAAGGAAAAAAATAAAAAATCAGAAGAGCAGTTATAGTATTTATCAATGTAAATTTACATATCCTAACAATATTCTACCTGACCATCTAAACCTCTACAATAAGGATAATAAAGATTGAACAATCATAAAGTAGATTGGCAATGGCCATTAAATGATGAAGTTTCTAAGGCGTGTCAAATCCTTGTGGGTGGGGCACTACGAAATCTAATGACAGGACTCGGTCACAACCTCTATCCAGTGTCAATGGAAAATGTTAAGTTTAAACAGCATCATTAAAAAAACAATTCCTAAGAAGACATGCTTGATGACAAGCTCCAGTGGTTCAAAAAAAAAAAAGGAGCACAATCAAGCTCAACAAAATGCATCAATTAGTTTTTGGAAGTCTTAGAAGCTAATTTCTCGCATCACGGACACTAATACACATGCATACAGAGAAAGAGCAGGAGAGGAGAAGTAGAGCAAGGCATGAAACTAATTGTAGTGCTTGTCCACAAACAAAAGAACTACAACAAAAAGAAAAACATTATGAATTAACAAGAGTCGTCAAGAGCTGGACCTTGTACTTTGCAGCAGAAACATTCTTCACTACGACAAATCTAACATCCACAGATGCTTTAGTCTGCAACACCCCACCCATTGCTGTTACCATCTGTTCTATCTTAACCTGAAACAAAATAAAAAATATTGGAACCTACAGTATTATACATGTAATAATTGGAGAGGGAAGGACATGGAAACTGAGATTTGGACTCCCAACAATCTTCTGAATTAAAAGAGAGAGAGGCTGGAATGAGCCATTAACCCTTGAACAAAAAGAAAAGAAAAGAAAAAAGCGTGCTCATGACCACACCCGTTTGAAAATGTATATAAATATTGTCTATAACCGTTGAACAAAAAAAAAAAGTTGGCAATAATTCTTGTATAGTCCCCATCGATAAGCACAATACTTACCTTTTCATCCATGTCAAAGCCAGACGCGAGTACTTTGACACCATCCATTGCAAGGCAGCAAGTGAAGCCTTGTTTAGGAAGTGGTCTATGTTCTTTTGCACAAGAAAGCACACAATGAGGACCTGCTCAATATTACACAAACAAATAAAGATTGTCAATAAACAAAATTCACTTCATTAATAAGCAATTTATTTCATACAGCCATATCCCTCCTTATTGAAACTACGCGTATCAGCACAGTAAGCAAGAAAACAAATAAAAAAAACTATAAGACAATACCTAGCAAATTACAGCCCTTAGCTTTAAGATCTTCGAATTTCTCCTGAAAGGTATAAAAAGAATCAAACGAAGGTGAAATTGAATTGAAATGTGCAGGAATTGTTTAATTGATAGAACCTACATGATCGGGAGAAGAGATTATGTGGAAATCGTTGGGGCCGTGTCGCGAAGGATCGCAGCAGAGAAATACATCGGCACCGTTGAGCTTGAGACCGTCGAGAAGAGCGTCGAAGACCTCCGGCGGAACCAGGTTCCTGGAAATAAACACGTTCGCTCCCTTGAAAGGCCTCGTATTCAACATCTTCTATCTCTTGCAAATGCTATGGGTAACCGCATCAGAGAGAGAGAGAGAGAGAGAGAGAGAGAGAGAGATGACTAGTAAGCAAAAAGTAGTAGAGAGTCTAGGGATTTTTATTTGTCGTTTTGGAGGGGAGAGAATTTTGAAAAGTGGGGAAATGTGAAACCACAAAGGGCTAATAAAATGAAAGCGCGGGAAAGGATGGATAGATGGGTTCTGTCTCTATTTTTATGTTACAAAAATGTTTTTAAAATATTTTAAAAAAACTATTATTTTTTATTTTAAATTAATATTTTAATATATATTCATGTGAAAAATAATATCTTCATTGCGTTTCCGATCATTGATGTCCCTCCTGTAATGTATGCTTCAACCCTCCCATGGTAAGTCGCTTTTTGATATCTTGGAAAACCCATGTCGTTTCATCTCCTGAAGAAAAGCATGTGATGTCGTTTGCTTGCTTTTATTTTATTAGAGGGTACTGTCCACAACAACGGCACGTCGCTCTATCCTCAAAAGAGCGACATGTCTTACATGATTTCCTGTTTTAACTTCATCTTGGTTGCTTAATGCTAATGGTCTGTTTATTGGATCCAAAGGGGCTGTCCTGTCAGCGAATTTTGCTTTGGGACTCTTACATCTCATTACCAAGGCTCAGCTCCCTGTGGTATAAACTTATCACCACGGCCTGTTTGCAAGTCTCTGTTTCAGTTCTAAAGCACAAAACCAACGAGACTCGACTTTTTCTCAAAAGCAACCGGCCTCCTTCCATCCATCTGCCTAAATCACAGTTTGCTCTGACAGTCAGATATCACTGCTAGCCACTATCAACTACAAAAAAACAAGGCGGCGGATCAAACTAAAGAGCAAGCAATAAATAGAACAGAAAGTCTCAAACCGATGCCTCAAAGCAGGGAATATTGCACAAGCAATCTGCATCTCTTATCTGAGATGAGATGATACTTCAATTCACAACTCGCCAAACAAGACAATTCAATTGCAAAAATGGTATCAATCAGCTAGTCAGAATTGATGAAGCTGTGAAGAAAGGGAAAGGCAAAGAAAAAAGGACTTATGTTATACAATCACTTTTTTGGTGTAGACATCCTAGTCGAACTATTATTAAGTCAGCTAGATGGTTCGAAACTCGAAGGGGCAGTTGATGGAAGGTTTAACTTTTGGGGGGGAAGAACAGAAGCATGCTTAAGTGACTTGTGTCTTTCCCCACTAGATTGGGGATGCAACTTCTCTGAACGGAGATGTGTTTCATCCAACTCTTGTTCTGGTTTCCTCTTTACCTTCTTCTTTGTCAGAGCACCATCGACACCCATCTTTGATTCATCCATGGAATTGCTTGAACTTCCTTTCGGCTTCTCTTTGAGCTTGTCCACTACAAGACCGTTTGCTGAAGGACTGGGTAACCGAACAGATGCTGCTGCGGAATTGGAAACTGGCTTACTAGCTAAAGCCAAAACAGGACCAGCCATTTCCATGGCCACCCTTTCTTGCACATGTGGCTGAGCAACTAAACCAGACTCAGCTCGAACACCCTCCTCTTGTTTAAGAGTCAACATCTTTTTACTCTTCATTTTCTCCAGATCCTAAATATTACAAATCAATTTCAACATCAGCATCCCAAGAAAAAAGAAAGAAAGAAAGAAAGAAAGAAAGCAGAAGATGCATGGGATTTCAGAGTATTTCACATAATGACCAACAGAATTGGTGGTACTAAAAGACAACTAAAAAAAAAAACTTATTTCTATAACAAGAAGTAAAGGTCCTTGCAGTAATAAAACAGTAGGCATCACTAATTCCAATATATAACATCTACAAACCACAGTAGATGTTATATTCCATTGATAGAAAAACCTCCACTCCTGTTTTAATCGTAATTACACAAAAAAAAAAAAATATCTGGCTTGAGTCTACATAAAGCAATCTTTTGTCAACTTAAACAACTTTTTGAGACCCACAAATGCCAACCACTTCATAAATCACAATTCACCACAGCATAGTCCAACGTTATATGATTAGGATTGTAAACTAAGACTGTCAAGACATAGTTCCAGTTATATTATTTAAAAAAAAGAAGCATCTAGGAAATAGTAACCTTCATGTTTCAAATACAAGATGGTTGGGGATGGGGGGAAGCGGAGTTAGATATGAGGAACTTGCATACCTTATTTCTGCAGTATACAACCCTTCGTCTCTCTTTTGCCCTACAGATTGCACGCTTGATCCCATGGTTGTCCATAAGACCACTTGGCCACAATTGTGCAAGCTAAATCACAGATGAAATAGACCGTGAAAAGCATATTGGAGAAAACCAAATCAGATTCCAATTAGACTTCATAAACAAAAAGAATCAGAACATTGCCAGAAGGGCAAAGAAGTTGGTGATAGTAGAGCTGTAGAGGGCAAATAACTTGTGGAAAATGGATGTCGTCTTTAAGAATATATTTGGCATATGAAAGCACTAAGAATATATTAGGCAAATGAAAGCACCACGAAACATGTTTGGGGAAAAGAAATCACAACCTCCACATACAACTTTCTGACTTGTGGACCTGAATCTTCATCCAATCCCTATAATCATCAAGATCAGAGCAAAGCATGAGATGCATTGAGAAAAAGATTTCCACAAAAAAAAAATTAAGGCATTCCAAGCAGGTATGTACCTCAACAAAAAGGTCATAGAGATCACAAATCTTGTCCTCCAACACAACATCCATGCTAAATTTCTTTTTAAGGGCCCCTTTTTCTTCAGAACCAATCTCTTGAAAATCATCAGATGCTCCAGCTTGCTGAACTAATGCCTGAGAAATCATTGGATCAATTCTACAGTGTTTAAAAAGCAATAGAAGTTAGCATGCAATGGTCAAGGAACATTCATACTTCCATCAATAAGGTGCTGTTAAGGCATCATTAATTGATAATCAATTATATCAAGATTTCAGATGCAAAAGCGCTAGTATTCAATTAATTCTTGACAAGAATGTCACCAATCAGCATTTAATATGTTTCATCCTTTCAAAAAAAAGAAAGAAACGAAAAGAAATGATGACTAGGGAAATATGTAAAAAACAGTTTCATCTACCATTGACTTCTAGATAAATCTCCAGCAAAAAGAGCATTGTACCTGAAGGCCCTAAGCAACAGTTCTGAATGCCAGTCTGAGTTTGTGTGTGTGTGTGTGTGTGTGTGTGTGAGAGAGAGAGAGAGAGAGAGAGAGAGAGAGAGAGAGATGTATCAACATACATTAGACTCCACAGAAGGGATACGTGTCGTAATCATCTCAGCAACCTCCTTCTTTATCTGTTGAAACCTATCATCTTTCTCCTGCTTCACTGACAAGCCTGTGTTAATCATTATTTTCAAGTTTCTCTGCAGCAAAAAAACGAGAAGCTCAGAAAATTTCCACAAAAGCTGTAAACGATATTGAAAGCCAAGGCACATAAAGACAGCGATGATAATACAGACTTCATTCATTTTCATACTAACAATTACTACCATGTTTTCATTTAATCTGTCATAATGCTATCATGGCAACGTAGAGAGCTTGAATGACCACAGAAACTCTTCCAACATCAATAGATTAAGTGATGTGATTGTGGTTAGTGGTCTTTCAGATTAAGATTGTCTTGTTCTTGATTGTGTGATTTGATCATTTCCATCTATAATTAAATTTTCTTCGATCTAAAAAAGGTTAATTGTTCATTTTATATTCAGTAGTAATAAAATGAAATGTATCAATGAGAAGTGGTGACTTAAAACTGGTTTCCCAGATTCAATTCTTCAGAATTTCTTAAAACTAAGAAGAGAGTGACAGGATTTAAAGCACCAAATAGCTAACTTAATACTACATCCACAAGGCGCAGCAACCACAACCACAACCATCATCCAAACACTTCCCTCAACTACTTGGAGATATCACAGATGAGAATTGTGGTTGCAATCTGGGAGAGGGAGGGGGGAGAAGAGGGAAGCAAAGCAACCATATTTAAGAGTCATGTCTTCAATTTCTACAAGAAGATACCTTCAGTGTTCTGAGCTGAATTAAGTGACCAAGAATACTCATTAGACGATTCAGTAACTCTTTTGACATTTTCCCTTGGCTTGCCTGTTGCAACCATTGGAAAGTAAACATTTTACATTTCTTTGCAGCCTCCATGTATAACTATCAAAAACAAGATAAGCAAAAGAGTACGCAATGAACAGTGTTTAAAAAGTTAAGAATTATAGTACTGCTAGTCTGGCAACTTTGGCAAGCTTCAGCTTTATTTCTGTAGGCAATCTTCTTTTAATTCCCTGGCCTGAAGTATCAGTCTCTTGATTCTCCATAGCAGGTGGCCTTGCTGTAATTTTTACACAGAGAAGAACATTTCAATTTGCAAGAAACTTGCACATATTATAGTCATTGGGAGTGTACATGTGACAAGTATTTTTGAGCTTACATTCTGCAACCATCTTCTCTAACTCCCTGATAGCCTTCTCTAGTATTGAACTTTTAGGCCTGACACTCGAACCATCCTTTCTGTGGACATGTGAAGTTTTCTGCAAAGTGTTACATTCAAAATCAAGACAAGCAACATGAACATGTTATCAAACTGACATACAAAATAGTTTCTGTGACAAGAAAGAAATGCAGTACATGATAAAAGCCTTTAACTACAATCTCTCTGGAACAAGAAACCATGTCAGCACACAGTAAGACTAAATGGTTCTAAAATAATTTGCACATGCATGCGAGCATTAGAGACTATTTTCCAACACTGCCTTCTCCTCTCCAAAAAAATAAAAAACTATAATTATTCCAAATATTTATCTCTGAAACTCATGGGGCACAGTTTAATACACCAGTGAAGATTCAAAGTTATATCTGCATGTAAGAGTTCAACGACTAAATTCACAGATACAACATCAGGATCTTCATTTCCAGATTTTGCAGAGTTGCAATGTATGGATATCTGAATCCATCTTAAAAATAGAGCTAAATGCTAATGCCAATATTACTAATTTTGGCTAAAAAATCTCAAAAGGAAAAGAAATTAAAAAATTAAAAAAAGTCAGCTTACTGCTGCTTGCGTGTAAATCTTGCCATCAGAAATATTAAGATTGAGATCAGGAAGTTCACGGACCCCATTCTTTTCTTTTGATCTAGCTGATGATTCAAGATCTTCAGCATTGTATACTGTTTTTGCAGTTTGCAACTTGGGTTGCACATAAGCACTTTTTTCATGAGACTTCTGATTTGAAGAATCAGAGAGTCCACTTGCATCTTTAGGTTTGCTAGTGAGGTTCTTAGGCTGGAGGCCTCCTGTCTTTGACTTTTCAATATCCTGTGGTTCTGCCAGGGATGCATAAGCATCACCATTTGAACCTCTCACTGACAAAGACGGATCCAGCTTCATTTTAGTTTCTGCAGATTTCTTTTTGGAAGAATTTCCAGGTGAATTTGATTGACTCTGGAACTTCTCGTATTGGTCACTTATCATAGTCAAATTTTGAGACAGGTTTGAAGAGTTCTTTCCAGGAGGCGGTGCCAACTTCTCCACAGTTGACTTTCCCAGCTTTGCAGGTTTATTTGAAATGCGACCATCATCAGAGTCATTAGGTGCCTTTAATAAATCTTTTCTTTGCCTTTTCTTCGGTTTCTCATTTGGCACAACAGGAGGTTCATTTCTTGCAAAAAATGAAACAAAAGGAATCAGAAAAGAGAAAAGCAAGACACTTTCAAGATGAAGAAAGGAAAAAAAAAATATAAACATGAGTTCTCCCTAGATATAAATTACATAGAAAGCATTTTCAACCAAGTCCACAGATGAAGTTACAGAGTCAGCATTGCCAAGATACTGGTTAGCTTAAGCACCAGAAGACAGCACATGGTTAATAATCATTTTGCAGTTGACAGCATGAACTGTATAACTCTTACTCCTATCATAAAGGTCATCAACATGTGAAAGCCTGAAAAAGCTGAAAATCCTTTGAATGTGGAAGCTTTATGCACCAACAACGCTTATTTAAATTTTTTAATTCCACTACCCTGAAATCACTACAACACACCTAATTTGGATCTGGAGTATCTTGAACAAAGCACAGTCTAAGAACAGTTTGACAGGAGACCAGACTTTGTGCTAAAAACATCTAAAATAGCCCTGACATATTGAAGCTGCAGGATCTTCATATTCTCTTCAAGGGGTCAGCAATCTTGCATGTGAGAGGGTGTGAGAAATCTTCATCGCACAAGTTTTAGCACAATAAGGATTTTTCTGCATCAAAATCCAATTCAATTATGCCCCCGAACAAATCCATTTCTATATCCTTCAGTGCTATATAATACCTACTACCTCATTAGGTTATTACTGAGTAATTGAAGGAAGATAAAAAGGGGAGGCTTCTAAAAAAGGCAACTATACTGTCGCAGAGACCTCTCTACTCCATTGTTTGACTCCTGCATCATATGATGCTATCTACCACAATAATTCATTTGAAAAGAACATAAAAGATCCAGTTGCAGTGAGATTTTCTACCCCAATATTAAAGCACTTTTTTTTTTTTTTGGGGGGGGGGGGGTGTTGGGGGAAGCAAAGGCTAACCAACAGGAAATAAATGGATGGAGCTATTATTCATTAAAACAAATTTGTGGACATTGAAGTACAAGCTCTAAAAAGGTTCAGAGGTAACTCACATGCGTTCCAGCTTCCCCCTGTTAACAAAGAAGCCATCATGTTTTATTGCTGAATTATCAACTTCAAAGTATTCATCCTGCAGAAGAAATATTTTAACAAACAACGTAAGCCTCTTCATAGTCGAAAACCACTTTCACACAATGATAGTACTGGAAGACACAGCTGCACAAATACCGACAAAGAAATTCAAAGGATGCAAACTACAGTTAAAGGTACCAACCAGCTCAGCATCATCAATAAAAGAATCTTCTGTATCATACTGATCATCGTCAGGAACATCCATTAGATCCTCCTCGTCGCTGCTATCCTTACCCTGTGAAGGATTGAAGTCGTGTTAGCAAATGAAATGCCATTTACATTGACTATATCCTCACACACATCAATTAGGACTATGCACGTTCAACTACAAGCAAAAAGGAAATAACACATGTGGAGCTAAGTATAGCATACCGTGTAAAGACGCTCAATCTTCTCGATTACCGCACTGAAACGATTTGGAGGAGGGTCATCATTCACTTCATTTTCAGTCACTGGTGCCTGAAACAAAATTATCTAACAATTAATCACTATAAAGAACTAATTCCAGGTACCAGCTAACTACAATTTATCCAAATACATTGCAAATTTAATTAGTAATTAAGATGAATAAACACACATAAGCAATGGCATAAACATGTATAGTTCTAAGTGATTGAGTATCGGAAATGGAAGGGAGCTTACGGGGGCAATTCGAGACTCGAGGTTAGGGTGAGCGTTAACGGGAGGCGGGTCTGGTGCGGGGGGTGCGGATCCACTATTGACCTTATTGGCGTCTTTCATAAGCTTTTTCCACGACACGAACGTTGTCTCTCCGGGTCGGAGCTCCACAGTGAATATTTGCCTGTCTCCTAATTTCACATACGACGGCGTTAACCTTGAAGATGACGATTCTCCTCCGCCACGGCTGCTCCCTTCCTCCATCGAGACAGTGCAAGGTCGGGTCAGAATTCTAGGGTATGGGAATTGAGTGGGAATCGGATAATTCAAGACTCGGGAAACATGGAAGAGGAAAAGAAACCCTAGGAGGAGATGTTTTAGGAAGAAGGAGGAGAATAGCTGGGCGGGATGCCGAAACGGTTTTGTGGGGTTTAACTGGAAAAGTGAAATATTTTCTGTTTTTGTAATTTTCTTGCGTTTTCTTTCCCGAGAAAAATCGGGGGAGGTAAAGGGCGGGTCATGGCCCGTTTTGACAATTTAGCCCGACCCGGTAATGATAAGAGGGCGGCTATTTGCCTTCAACTCTGACAAGTCCACTGCGATGAGTTGAAGCGGGCCACTCATCAACTGAAGTTCATGTTCAAAAGGCAAAACCTTAAACTTCCCCATTTTTATTTTTATTTTACAATTATTCAATTTTATCACTATGTTGTAATTTTCGTGAATTAGACCTCAGAGTTAAAAAAAATATTTGACGCGAAAGCAAGTTTAGGGAAATAAAAAAGCAAAGAAAGTTTGCTGTCGTGGTGTCTTTAGTGATTTGATTAAAACATCATTTTTCATTGCGTCATGCTAATTAAAATTTTTGAATTTTAAAAAAACAATTAAATTAATATTTTTTATTATTTTAATATACTGATATGAAAAATAAAAATATATATTACTTTAATATATTTTTAAATAAAAAATAATTTAAAAAATAATTTCTATAACACTAAAAAATAGACTCTAAATTATTTGTGGTGGTTTACTACAAATTAGATTAAAATATTTTTAAACATAAAATAAAAATGAGATTAATTTATTAAAAAATATTAAAATAATTACATATTGTATCGACTCGAGTCAGCTCAGGATACTTTATTAAACTTGTAATTCGGGTTATGTACTCCATTAAATTCAATAATTTTTTGTGATATAGTTATATAAAAAAATAAAAATAAAACTAATTTAAAACTAGACAAATATTGAATAATAAAATTAAATAATTAATTTAACAAAAATTCAATATTAAAAGTTAAAATTAAAGAAAAAAAAAGGCAAGTTAGTGTGCTTGTGGAATCAAAATTAAATTAATTGTTCATTAGATAATATGGAAGTAAGATTTATTTATAATTTATTTTTTATAATTCCTAAAAACTATTTAATGAGTCATTGTAGTATAAAAAATAATTAAATGAGGCCTTAATTAGTCTTTTTCCCTTGCATTTCATGTACTATATTTTAACATTATTTGTAGAAAAATAATTATATTTTAACACTTTGAATATATCTTTAATTATTAATTTGGTTGCACATATATATTAAATTGTATATTTTGTTATAGCTATTTTTTTTAAGAAAAACCAAAATATGTTTTTAGTAACAATTCAAATATCTAATGAAATAAAATTAGAAAATAATTCTTTTAAACTTTTTCACCATTATATATTCACATGACACCTGATTTTTTAATTCTCTTTGATTTTTTTTATACATTGACTTTATTTTTTGGAGTTTTATATTTTTTTTCTTTTGTAAAGGAAAAAAAAGTAATAAATAACACATCATCTATTATATTTTTGAGGTGTTTTAGATAAAAGCTTGGTGAATATTTACTTGATGAAATGCCAAAAAAATCATATTTTACTCAAATGTTTTTAAAACAAATAAAACCCCATGAACCTACTGAGTTTGTTAATGTCCTTAACCCATCATTTTTATTTTTATTTTTATTTTCATGAAATATAGTAATTTTATTAAACACAAGAAATTGAAAAATACATTGTTATTTTCAAAATCCATGAAAATTACAATTTACTAATAATAAATAAATAAATAAATAAAACATCGATCAACAATAATAATAATAAAAGATGATCTTCCAAGTTACTTCTAATTCGTCCGTGGACGTCAAATCAAATTCTATGATCTTTACTATATATTAAGGGATTTCTAAAATAGGATTAATTGTTGTTATTGCTCATGTATTAATTAAAAAAATCTCAAGACATCATCAACCAACCAATGGAGGGATAGATTCCACTACTGTAATTTATTGATGGAATGTCTCATCTTTCCATGATTGCTAGAGAATGCTAATCTCTTTCGAATCATAAGATTTAATAAAAACCCTTTTTCAAATGAGATGTAAATCCGATAGAGGATCGGAGATAAAACTAGATTATTTATATATAAAAAACCATATAGAACTAGATCAAGATATATTAATCATAACTTTGAAATATGAACATTATACCTAAAAAAGGATGATGATCACTTGATGGGTATAAACTTATTTAAAATTATATTGATTGAAATAAATTTATACTTAATGGGCCTTTATAGAATCGCATTGATATATCTTAAATTAACTCGTAATGTCAAAGAAGAGTATCTCAAAAACAAAAACACAATAATAAATCCATGCACACATCAACATGAGCATAAAAAATTAAATTCAAATAACAATTAAATATTTACAACAAATTCAAAAAATAACATTGATGTTTTATAAAATATTAATGAGTGAGTAAAAAACTTTGCATGGTACACTATTTTATTATATTTAAAACATTTTTCAAGATATCATATTTTTCCTTGCAAATTTTTATTTTACAAATTAAAAAATTATAATAATATTTTTTATATATGAATATGTGAAAATATGGAGAATATACTATAATGATAAAATAGGCTAGAAAAGTTGTTTTTACCTATAAAATGTGCTGAAAAGTAGTTGAAACAGTGGCAACACGTGGCTTGCATGCCTTGATGTATGGACATGATTGTGATGTGTGGATTCATGTGCCAATAAAGGTTGGGCAAGTAGCAAGCTAGATTGGGTGCACCTTCTTCTCCTTTTCCTTTCTACACTAACTATGAAGTCCACTATCACCCAAGAAGAGAGATTGGTGAAGGGAATGTTTGATTTTTTTTTGTTTTCTTTCTTTATTCACATAATGTTTATCGCTGCTAATGATGCCATTTTTGTTTAGTGATGGCGGTGTTGTTGGGTGTGTTTTAGTGAAGGGAAGAAAATTGTTGATGATGTGAGAAATGAAAGACTCCCGGGTTGGGAAGGAGAGAGACTTCTACAGTGACGTACTACCAGGATTTTTAAATTTATCGATGGAATATTTTGTCGGTATTTATACTCTCAGTCCGTTGGCATGAAATTTATTGATGGGCTCATGAACAAAAATGCTTCATCAGAAAAACTATCATCAGTGAGTGTGGTTTGTTGTTGAGTTTGTCGGTAATAAAATTATTGATGGATTTATTGACGAAAAAAATGCATAAAACAATTATCCTCTTTAGTCCGTTGGTATTTTCATCAATGAATATGACATATCACCGACAAAAACGCCATATGTAATTCTATCGGTAATTTTTTTATTCGTCAATATTTTCCTCGATGAATTTGACATATAACTAACAAAAAAAACTGTATATAATTCCGTCAGTGATTAAACAGTGGTAGTGGAAATTGTAATAATTGTTTTTCAACTCTCTGGAATATACCAATAGACCTAGTCCATTGTTAACACCGTTAGTAATTATTTAAAAATATTAAAAAAACTATTAAACAGAAGTATAAAATAATTAAAATAAATTAATATAAAAATCAAATATTTATTACAAATTTAAACATTTATAAGTCTAGATAAAATTAATTTAGAATAGAGGCCGGTGGAAAAGGAGGAAGCAGGTCTTCATTGGGACCATGAGACCAATCAGGAGGAGCACATGTACCACCTATTTGTGATTTCAACTCTATATACAATCGGCGAAGATCAAGCATCTCAACAGTGAGTCGTTTTGTTTGAGCAGCAATAAGGGCCGCATGAGCTTCAACTCGTTGGTTTAAAACCATCTCAAACTCTGGAGTTTGAGTGCTCAAAACTAATTGCGAGTATCCAATAATTGAAACACTATGATTCGTCCGTAAGTCCTCAGTAGTAGTGTTAGAAATATTGTACACCTGATTTCTATCGGGTCTGGACGATCTTGCTTCCAACCACAAATCCGGATCGAGATCCTGACGGGTCGAAGAATCATCCCCATATCTCTCATTCAACCAAATGTTATATGTATCTTGAAAAAAAAGTCAGCAAACTTGTTTACTTCGATAAATTTAATTTTTTTTTATGATAGAAAAATACCTTGTTTAGAACGAAAAATTTCAAATCCTAGAAAATACTTTTACCCTCTAAATCCTTCATATCAAATTTAGAATTAGAAGTCAAATAATTCTTCAAATTTTCCATCTCATCTACATCATTATTATTTATGATAATCATATCATTTACATAAATAATGTGTTGTTAATTTGTCATTCTGCCTTTTATGAAATAGTATATGATAAGCATTACTTTGCTCATATCCAATTTTTTTCATGACAAGTTGAAATCTACCAAACCAGATCCTGTTCGAGATCAGAAAATTAAGCGCCTTAATTTTTCAGCTTGCAGACATGCTTAGATCCATTATTGGTTAGATGGATTCGATCCATTATTAGTATCTAGGCATAAGATCAGCTCGGATATAAGTAGAACGACGTCGAGTAACACTTGCCTATATCCAAACGAAGCGTACAGCCGTGGAGAAAATATGTAGCCACCTGATCAAGGCAGCAGGGAAGCTATCCATGCATCTGCTTTATTCTAGCAACCATAGTCTCATGAGAGCATTACAAGTGTGTTATTTAGCTAAGTAAAAAACTAATTAATAATCCAAATCAAAGAAATATTGAGGATAATCATACCAACATGTTAGTCCTAATCACAAAGTTGCGTTGGTTTTGAAAACCTATGCACAACAACATGGTAGTCAGAACATAAGTGTTATAAATATGCAAGGCAAAAAAGAAAGAAAAAGCCCCTTCATACAAACACCGACTAATTGGAGGATCGAAAAAGTCCTCATGAATTTATGTTCGTGAACATAAATCTTTTATTATGCACTGTAAGTGTATATTTATGTCAATTTGTATGTAAATTGAAACAAGATTTTTATGGAACAATTTTAAAAATCCACCGGTATCATACTAATAGTGGTCCTCCAATTTCACATTGTAATTATATACATGCTAGGCTTGAGCATGCACTATGCTACGGGTCTCGTATTGTTTTCATGAAAAATAATGTCTAAATCACTCAAACGCATTTTAAGAAAATAAGAGAAATTAACAATTCGAGTTATAACACCAACTGAGATTAAAGAGTTGGTTTTATTTTAATTAGACGGTAAAAGAAAAGACAATGATATTAATTTGAATTTTTTTTTCAAAAAATATCATGAAGCCTTGAAAAAAAACAATGGGAGCATGAAATTGGATTAAAAAAATGGACCGAGTCAACATACATAGGGAATAAAAACTAACTACACAAAAAGATCTAAAATAAAAAATAGTAATTAAAAGAATAAGGGTGAAAATCAAAATAAATTAGAGAGCAACTCAATTTTTTTTTATTAGAGGGTTTAATTGAAAAAATAACTCAAGCTAGAAGAAATAAAAGAATGGGGGAAAATAAAAAAACATAACTCACCAGATTAAAAGGGAAGATAAAAAACCAATAAAACTTTTATAAAATGATTAAAGAAAAAATAAGAAATCCAAAGAATAAGGACCCAATAAAAAAAAAAGAAATACAAGAAAAATTAAAATTGAAAGACTAAATCGAAATGGAATAATACTTATTCAAAAGGACAGCATACAAAAAAAAAAGAATTATAAGAAAAAATGACAAAAATTTTCATTGTGAGGGTTGAATTGAAGAGAAAAATAACTAATATACCAAAACACATTATTCCAAGGTCATTTTGATGATGATGATGATGATGATTATTATTATTATTATTATTATTATTACAATTATTGTTATCACCACCACCATCACCACTACTACTATTATTATTGCGTACTATCATTAATTAACACAATTACAATCATAATAAATTATTATTATTGCTACTATTATTACTATTATTATCACTATATATTAGCATCATCATCATCATCACTATTACTACTACTACTATTACTACTATCATTATCATTACTATTATTATTATCAGTATTGCTGTCATTATTATTGTTGTTGAAAAAACAAAAACCATAAATTTGATTTGAAGGATAAAATTGAAAACCATAAAAAAATTGACAAAAAAGCCAAGGAAAAAAACCAAGAAATCAAAAGAAAACGAACTGAATTGAAATCTTTATTATTATTGAAAAAACAAAAATCATAAAATTGACTTGAAGGATAAAATTGAAAGCATAAAAACTTTAACAAAAGAGAAAAGAAACAAAATAAGAAATCAAAAGTAAAAGGATCGAACTGAAAAATATTATATATACAAATTAGAATTGAAGGATTAAATTGACAAATAATAAAAATTTAACATAAGGAAAAAGACAAAAATAAACAATCAAAAGTAAAAGAACTAAATCTAAAAAAAATAATAAAAATAAGGGCTAGAGTGTATCTCTCCGTGTAAGAGAGAGAAATGAAGATGGAAAAAAACAAAGGGAAACCTATGATAAAGCAGTCAGTCACCTTTAGATGACACACGCCAGTCATAAAGGAAGAGGACATGGTGGAGAACAAAATGAGATGGTGGGAGAAAATTTTCAACCGTCAGGAGGCGTTGCACGCGCCGCCTGAAGTGTGTGGTGCTTCCCACGCGTCAACAACTTTTTGAATAAAAAAATATTAATTAAATGTTAAACTGCTTCATCATCCATGATCAACCTAGTAATTACAAAAAAAAAAAAAACACCTTGAGGAAAAGACACCAATACCCATGTATACATGGTTGATTTTTTTTAGTTCAAGGACAATTGTGTAATTGTACTATACAATTAAAAGAAAAATACGTCCTAAAACACTATTGTCTAACAATGTTAGTTTTTTTTTTTAATTTTAGGGGTATTCTAGTTATTTTACTGTACATTAAAAGATGATTAGACAAAAACACTTCTAAACAAATCTATAATAACAAATAAACTATGTAAAAGATCAAAATACCTTCAAATCAAATACAATAAATATTTCTTTTCTCAAAACTATAGATATCACTCCACTATTTTAGTGAATAGGATAAAGGGAATTCACCCTCTCTTTTTTTTAAGTATATTTGTTATATATATAAAAGAAAATAAAAGAAAATGACAATAAACTTTAATTCTTTTAAATTCCTGAAAGGCACCTCTATAGTCCGATGGCTCAAAAGTAAAGAGACGCAACCTGCAGCGTGTTCGATTTATTTCGTGTACAAAATGTGAAAGTTCACTCACAGCCTTGGAGCCTGAAATCCATTAATTTTCATCTGCAATGGGGCACGTAAGAAAGCTTCGAAACCCTTAATTTTTGCCATATTCCTTATCTCGTGGCATGAAATCTATGGAGGAGAGACCCTGTGAATGAATTTTCCGATTTGATGGTTAAGGTTTGATTATTTAACAGCTACTGCGTATTTTCATCACTCAAACCCTAGACATGACCATCACATACCTCAAGGCCCTCAACTTGCCTTTTTTTTTTCAACATCAAGACACTATCTATGCTAGGGCACCTATATATCCAGTACGGAAGACATGTGCGCCTTCATTTTACGTATCAGACACACCCTAGTCTATGTAAAAGTCTTGTCCAGATTTCTAAATTAAAACCCTAAGCAACGATTAATATCAGTCATCTCCACAGGAGGAAGAAAAGGAACCAATGGTTAACAAGGTGAAATAAAACTACCAAAGCCAGATCAAACACCAGATAAAAGCAGATGGCTTGGTTTTGTCAACTACCCGCAAACAAACCCTTATCTGGTTCTCCCTTTGTGCCACTCGAAAGTCTTGTATCCTCTAACTCGTAATAGTAAGCTCCTCTCTATTGCTTTGCCTTATTTCTGTGATCTCTCTTTAACTCCTAGCTCTACTCTACCTCCTCACACCTTTAATTTCAAATCAAGAAAAAGAAACAAAAAGAAGAGAAAGGGCTTCTCTGTGTGTGGTGGTGCGAAATGGGGAGAGGTAAGATTGAGATCAAGAGGATTGAGAACGCAAGCAACAGGCAGGTGACCTACTCTAAGAGGAAAAATGGGATTATAAAAAAAGCTAAGGAGATCACAGTTTTATGCGATGCTCAAGTTTCTCTTGTCATCTTTGCTAGTTCTGGAAGGATGCATGAGTACTGCAGCCCTTCCACTACGTATGTAGTTCCAGTTTGTTTCTTCCTCGTTTGTCTAGGTCTTTTGTGAATCTTACGGTTCTCATTTTTTCTCTCTTGTTTTTTTTTTGTTAACTTTTTACTGATTTTTTTTATATATTTTTTTGTTAATTTTGACGTTTTCTCTGAGTTAAATTATGTTTTTGATGGTGAAGGGTGGTCGATCTGTTGGACAAGTATCACAAGCAGTCTGGTAAGAGGCTGTGGGACGCTAAACATGAGGTGGTGTTTAATTCTCTTCTCTCCTCTCTTCTGTCTCTTTCCGCTTCCTAATATCCGATCCAATACCTTTTGTCCATTGTTTTTACCTTCGAAAGCATCTTGTTATTCCAATAGAAAATGAGATGAAGTCTATATATTTTGCTAAAATCATGACAAGAAACATGAACTTTGAATTCTATGAACAGATCTACAAAAGGGATATTGCAGTCTGTTATAATATTGTTTTTATAAAAGAAAACTAAAAATCTATAGTATTATGAACAGATCTAGTAAAAATTGTTTTCTCAATGACTTCCTTTTCCTTGCTAAAATTGAAAGATCACTAAAAAGGTGTTAGCTAGACCACAAGGAAATGAAAATTGTTTCCAGAAATAGATCTAAGCAGTTGATCAAATTTACTCCTCGTTACAGGCTTCACAGGGACGCCACTAGAACATTTGTTTTTTGGAATATAAACCCATTTATCTGTCATGTAATACAAGTTTTGTGGGCCGATCTGCTCATTACCTGTCTCTCTTTTCTGTAATTTCTATCGTTTATGTTCATGTGCCGGTGAAGAAAATTTTAACACGTAGGGTTTCTATATATATATATATATATCAAAAAAAAAAAAAAAAACAGAACCTCAGCAAAGAGGTTGACAGAATCAAGAAAGAGAATGACAGCATGCAGATTGAGCTGAGGTAAAATATCCTTCCTCCCTCTCTCTATGATCCTTGATTTCTCTTTCTGTCTCTCACTCTGATCATGTCAAAATATGTGAGTTTCCAGGCACCTGAAAGGGGAAGATATCTCATCCTTGCACCACACAGAGTTGATGGCCATAGAGGAAGCCCTCGATGCTGGCCTTGCCGCTGTCCGTAAAAAGCAGGCCAGTACAATATTTTATAGTAACAAAAATGTTTATATTTGTTTGCTAATTAGAAGCGATCCTGACATATATATATAGAAGGATTAATCTTTCTGCACTCCTTTTTTTTTAATGTTCATTTTTGGGTTTCCTTTCGGCAGATGGAGTACCACAGCATGTTGGAGCAAAATGTATGTAGATTACATACTGTTTCTTCATATCGTGACTGACAGGATATTATTGCTTCGATTTTGTTGCCCTCTTCTTATCATCTTCGCTTCTTTTTTTTTTCCCCAGAATAAAACTAGTGAAAGTCCTGCTTTATGTCTAACTATTTTCTTGCTTACTGAAAATTTTCAGGAAAAGATGTTGGATGAGGAGTTCAAGCGCCTCCAGTTCGTTCTGGTATAATTAGCTATCACCTTCACTCTGAACTTTATGTGTGCTTGTGTGTTTCATGCATGTAGAATTGGCTATGCCATGCACCACACCAATGTTCAAGAACCAACTAATTGTCTATCCAAAAAGCTAAAAGAAAGCTCTAACAGAAAATCAAGTGCGTACAACATAAGAAGAAAAAAGCAAAAATTAAATTATATATCCTCACGGCAGGCAGGCCCTCTTAATTCATCTTTGTTAATAAAAGTAAATTTTGTTACGTACTGAACTCGAGTATGTATCCTGATACCACAAAGTGAAAAGTAAAATAAAATTGTCAAAATCAATCCATATATATCTTGATTGGTTTGAGTCATCCCATCAAACAATTAAGTAGATCATGACGACCCCGCCCGGTTCTCAATCTTACTGTGAATATATAGATATATATTCCTTATAAATTTGTCAACACATATTCTCTTTATCTATATGTATTTGCAGCAGCAACAAGAGATGGCTATGGGAGAGAATGCAATGGAGATGGAAAATGCTTATCATCAACAAAGGATGAGGGACTATAATTTCCAGGTGCCTTTCGCATTCCGCGTGCAGCCTATCCAGCCAAATTTGCAAGAGAGAATGTAATTAATAGGGTCTTAGTTGGTATCCATAATCCTCATCTTCCTTTCTTAACTAACGTTTTCAGCATTCCAGTACTGTTTGTATTAATTAGATAAGATCCTAAGCTTAGACTGTGGAAAACAAGTTATTTGTGTGTGACTGCGTGTGCATTCAAAACCCTATGTTTATTTATACGCCTATCTGCTTTATAAATCAAGGCCATGAATTTCGAGCTTAGTCGACCTAGTAAGAAATAAAACTTTTCTAACAATCATATATTTTATATACAAAACTTGAATTCAAAACCTTATTTAAAAACAATAAGTATTAAATCACTTGAACTAAACACTGTTGGTTTTGATTGGAGAGTATCGATGCTGTACTCCTCAAACACATTTCATGATTGAAAATGTCTCTTTTTGATCCCGAGTGATGATCCTCAAAAAATTAATTCATCTCGAGTCATCATTCAGCTCAGAAATCGTGGGTTGATCATCTTAAATTAACTCTACTCTCTTCTCCAAAACCAAAACCTTCACCTGACGTGATTATTAAAAAAAATGCCTAAAGGGTGTCTACCTAAGGTTCAGGCACATGTTTTGCCCAGCAAAAATGAAGTCGGCATGTGATTGAAAATCCATCGCGATGACCTCCTACCAGCGAACCCCCAATTTTGCTTTGACATGGTCATCGTGGGTGTTTTTGTAGTGTTCTTAGTCAAACAATTCTCTAATGACACTTCATCCACCCTCCCATACGAGGTCTATGTTTCACATTGAGTGTCGATAACCAATAACTCAGGGAGACATGTAATTTTCTCTTGATACAACAACACCTCGCGGTCAATTTTAATGTCAAACCTAAAATAAAAACCCTCTATCCATAGGATAATCCTCAACTTGCTTTTTCTTAATTAAATCTCTGGCATGTCAATGAATTATGAGTAAGTTCTTTCCATTAATCTTAATTTTAGTTAATATGATTGTTAAGTAGTCACTTTAAAAATGTTAGTAAATTTATTTTAAAACCATAGTTGATAGGCACATTTGATGTCGAGTTTACAATGGATTCCACTCATTTTAAGGTTCAAATCTTATTGGAAATTATTCTTCCACATGAGTTTTTTAACAATAAATGGTAACATGATCAAAATAAATTGCGAATAAATGAGAAATTGATCTAAAAAAACTCTTAGTTGAAATATTTTTGTGAAGCTTAAAACCTTCTATACCACAAAAAAAAAAATACAAGATTATCTTAGAAGTTTATATAGTAGAAAGTTGAAGAGTTATAAATGAGCCTAACCAAAGTAGTATGAGTTTAATCAATACGCATGCACTTGGCTTGACTTAGGCCACGAGCCTAGGACTTATTTATTTTTTTTGCTTATTTATTTTGAACTTAGATTTGAGTTTATTACAAAATAATTCTTTGGTGCATAAATAATTTTTTTTTATCATCCCACTTATATATATACAACCTATGAATAGAGATTTTGGGTAGTCTTCTTCCTTCTGGATAGTTTATTTTCAAAGAAAAATATTTGTTAATTTTTTAAGGCAAAAAGTTACAAGGTTTTTTTTATGATAGGTAATTAAGACAAATAACGGGAATTAATTTTGATAATTACCTAGAATGCATGCTAGGTTTCTTGTTTAATTCTATTTGAAGATCAATTAACTTGGTTAGATATAATTACATGTTTATCTAAACTAAATGAACTACAAGAAAAGTGCATGTTATATAAACTAAACAATTATTATTTCTAGTCTTATTTATATCTCAAAACAAATAATCCTAAGGCTTTATTATTTTTTTAGTTTATACATCTAATTATCTGCAACAAGTTTTTTTTAAGCTGTTAACATAATTAATTTTAAGTTAAGTTTACTTTTAATTTAGTTCGGTATGTTCAATCAATTTTATTAATCTATATGCATAATATATTGATATGATGCATGAATATCTTTTGAACTTAAAATTGTTAAATAGTGATTAATATAATATTGCATAATTATAAGACTTTTGTTTATTAGTTTGTTTAGTTTCTTGTGGTTGTTATATATATATATATATATGTTTGTTTTATACTTGTATTTGATAAGCTAATTTTTAATTATAAAGTTTTGGTTATTATTTATTTAGAAATATACCATGACTTCTACGTAAGAAATGGTTACCACAATTAATGTTGTTTCGACAAATACTACTTTGGTAAGAAGGACTCCGCCATCATATTTCATGGTGCATTGTGAAAAACCTGAAAAGTTCAATGGATTGAACTTTAAGAGATGATAGCAAAAGATAATATCCAATTTGACTACCTTTAACTTGGCAAAGTTTGTTATTGAAAAAGTGTTAATGTTGTCAAATGAAGAATATGATCCTATAACTATTGCAGTAATTTCTTATATACGAACTACATCTTAAATAGATTGGATAATACACTATATGATGTGTATAGTTTAATCAAGAGCGCATAGATAATATTAGATAAAACTACAAATGTTGGCATGAAAATTTCACAATCAATAAATTTATAGGCTTTAAGATGGTCGACTCAAAGACTATTATAAGTCAAGTTTAAGACTTTCAGATCATCTTACATGATATTCATGCTAAAAATATGACTTTGAGTGAATCCTTCTAAATGGCTATAATTGAAAATTTGTCACTATCTTGGAAAGACTTTAAGAATTACTTTAAGCATGCGTAAGGAAATGGAAGTTGAAGACCTCATTTTGAGGTTAAGAACATAAAAGGATAATAAGTTGTCCAAAAATAAAAATTAACTCTTTTGACATGGCCCGAAGATAAATATTGTGGAACAAGTGGCAAAGACCCATAATAAAACTAAAAAAAAAGGGCATGTTGTTAAATGGAAAGAGATTGTTAAAAGGTTTAATAGCACATGTTTCATCTGCAATAAAGCCAAGCACTAAGCCACTAATTACATAAATAAAGGTCAGCAAGGAAACCATAAGAAAAATATTACTCAATCCAACATCACCGAGGTTGATTACCTAATACATAAAGATTCATAAGTGAATATACTTGTTGTTATTTATGACGTCAAATTAATCAACAATTCCAAGTAGTGTTGGGTAGATACTTGTGCAATAAGACATATATACGTCGAGAAAATGATGTTTTTCACATATAAAAAAGTGGATGATGAACACTTGTACATGAGAAACTCTTCAACCTCCAACATACTTAGTGTTGGAAAGGTCATATTGAAGATGACTTTTAAAAAGCTTCTTACCATTAACAATGTGATCCATGTTGCTAATATAAGGAAGAACTTGATGTCTAGCGTATTGTTGAGCAAAAATTATTGTAAGATGGTCTTTGAGAGTGATAAATTTATACTCTAAAACGAGAATGTTTGTAGGAAAGGAGTATATTAGTGATGACCTTCTCAAAATAAATATAATGATCATTCCAATAAAGGATGATGATGATGACGGTGATGTCTATCATCGTCATCGTCATAATAATAATAATAATAATAATAATAATAATATTTTTTTCTATTTTCTTGAGTCTTGTGATATGTAGCATAAAAAGTTAGAATATGTGAATTATAATTATATACAAAGGTTAATTAACCTTGAATTATTATCAAGTATGGTTTTTTAGGGAAAAAAAACATAAGCACGAAGTTTGTGTAGAATTGAAATTCACAAAGCATTCTTTTCAAAAAATTGAAAAAAAGTAGTAAACCTCTAAACTTAATTCACTTGGATATCAGTTATTTAAAATTTATGCAAACTAGATATGGAAAAAAAGCATTACATTAGTTTTATAAATGATTGCATAAGGTGTTGTTTTACCTATTTTCTTAGAAGAAAAAATAAGGCTCTTGGAATGTTTAAACATTACAAGAATAAATTTGAAAATTAACTTAATAAAAAAAAATAATTGTAATAATAAGTGGTATATGTGAATAATATGAAGCTCTTTTTGGTGAATTTTATTTTTAAAATGGTATTACCCACCAAGTCACTACTCTTTATTAACCTCAATGAAATGGCATTACAGAACATAAAAATAAAAATTTAAAAGAAATAAAGAATATCATGTTGATAAGTTTATAAGTACCTTAGAACTCACGAAGGGAGACAATTACAACTACTAATTATATACTTAACAAATTATCCCATAAAAAATTAGAGAATAAACTATATAAATTATGAAAATATAGAAGACCTTCCTATAAATATCTCAAAGTGTGAGGGTGTCATGAAAAAATGGTTGTACACGATCCCAAAAAGGTCAAGACATGACTTAAAACTATGAAATGTGTTTTTATTAGATATGTTTATAACAATAATGCATATCAATTTCTTGTACACAAGTTAAATATTAAGGATATTCATCACAATACTATAAATGAATGCTATATTATTTGAAGATGTATTTCTATTAAAAGAAGCATAAAAAAATTATTAACTTAAGAGAACAATTGGGGTTGACTCAAGTAGTCATCATCATTTGAAAGATGGTGAAGTTGAGCCTAGAAGAAGTAAAAAGGAAAAAATAACCAAAATGTTTGGTCCTAATTTTCTAGCATACTTGTTAGAAAATGAACTTTAGATATACTTTAAGGCAATGTCATGTCTCGAAGCTTTCTTTTGAAAAAAGATGGTCCATAGTGGAATAAAATCTATTATGAATAATCATAAATGGAAACTAGTGGGTCTTCCACCTATCAGTAAATTATTAAGTCATTAGTGGCATCTTCAAAAAACAAAAGATGAAAGCTGATGGAACCATTGACAAATACAAAGCAAGACTTATTGTTAAAGGATTCAAACAATAAGAAAGCATAAAAAAAATCTGACACACATTCGCTCATGTCAAAAATAATTTTTATATGAATATTAATAGTCATCACAACTATTAACAAGCTTGAAATATGTCAAATAGATGTAAAAATAACTTTCTTAAATTATGACCTTAATGATGAGGTTTATATAAAACAACCTGAAAGTTTTGCTGTTAATGAGAAATAAAAGAAAGTCTATAAGTTTGTGAAATTATTATATAGTTTGAAATAAGTAATAAATAATGGTATGAATTTTTGATGAGGTTATTTTTTCAAACGAATTTAAAATTAATTAAGTTGATAAATATGTTTGTGTGATAAACACAAATAAAGATTATGATCAAGTTTACTAAGATAATGATAACTAGTAGGTTTGACAAGAAAGACATGAGTGTTACAAATATCATACTAAGAATAAAAAATATTAGGACATTTGATGGGTTGATATTGTCTTAATCTCATTATATTGATAAAATTCTCAATAAATTTTCTAAATATAACAATAGCACAATTAAAACATCAATGGACATAAGTGTGTTTCTATCTAAAAATAAAGGAAAAGAAATAAATCAATTGAAATATTCTTGAACTATTGAGAGCTTGGTGATGTTATAAATTGCACAATACCTGATATTGCATACTCATTTAGCAAATTGATTAGATTTATCAGTAATCCGAGTATGGATCATTTAAAAACAATAAATAGAGAACTCAAATATTTAAGGTGCTTTTTGGACCATGGGTTACACTAAAATGGTTATTCGAAGATACTAGAAGGATACAATGGTATAAATTGGATATCAAACACTAAGGATTCAAAATTCACTAATAAATATGTCTTCATACTTGATGGAACATCTATGTCATATAAATCCTCTTAGCAAATGTGTATCATAATATCCATGATGAAATCAAAGTTTATTGTTATTGACAAAGCTGGAAAGGAAGCAAGTGACTTCATAATTTTGTAAAGGAGATTCTATGTTAGCAAAAATCAATGTGAGTAATTTGTGTCCATTGCAACAATCAGTCTATAATTGAAAGGGCACAAAGTAGTATGTATAATGGTAAGTTTAGACATATATGTCATACACATAATGCCATTAAACACTATCTCAAATGGAATTACTTGCATTGGTTTATCCAAAGGAAAATATTATGGATTTGCTAACTAAAAGTTTATTGATAGAGCTTGTACATAATTCATTAAAGAGAATAGACTTACAACCTTTAAAAATGAAAAAGGTTGATAATTATACCCCTATCTAGTTGATTGAAGATTCCAAAATTTAGGTTTAAAGAAAAAACTAAGTCACACAACATTCTTAAGCACTTGAAAATTAATTAATTTCTTCATTGTTCTAATGATGACAAAGATGTTAGTTGTTGCGTGATGAAGGATAAGTTATGCTCTGAATGATTTTTGTATCTTTGTATACTAAATAGAGTATAACAAAATATTTTTAATAAAAGATCACCTATATTAGTGAAAAATATAGCTATTTCTTTAAGAATTAAAAAAAATATAGAATTCTCTAAAGCACTCATAAATATAGGGTTACTCAGGTTCAAAAAACACAATCGTGAGAACCAAATAAAATATTTAGGTAGAGAACTATGTGAGTATTGTTGTCATGGTCTACATAGAAAGCTGAATAGTTCAACATATTATGTTCACTATTTAACCAAATAAATTTGATAGTATTTTACTAAAAAAGGTTCAAAGTCAAAAGCTATCTATCATCATATAGTGATCCATTAAATCACTATCTCTCTACAAATCTTAAAGGTTTTTTCAACTAGTCAGATAATTTTCATTTATATAGGGAATTGTTAGTAAATTTGTTTCAAAACCATGGTTAATTGATAAATTTAAGGTTAAATGTCAAGTGTTTTCCACCCACTTTTATGGTTAAAACTTTGTTAACAATTATTCTTCAACATAAGTTCTTTAACAAGAAATATTAACATAATTAAAAAAAATATGGATGAATGAAAAATTATTCTCAAATAATTTTTGGTTGGCATGTTTTTGTGAAACTAAAAACTCTTATCTCAAAAAAGAAAAATACAAGATTGTCTTATATTTTATATAACAAGAAGTTGAAGAGTCAAAAATTAGTTTAAGCAAAATAGTATGAGTTTGTAATAACCCCAATTATATAAACTCAAATTATATAATATATATTCGTGATTACCAATATATATATATATATTATTCTCAAATAATTTTTGGTTGGCATGTTTTTGTGAAACTAAAAACTCTCTATCTAAAAAAAAAAATACAAGATTGTCTTATATTTTATATAACAGGAAGTTGAAGAGTCATAAATTAGTTTAAGCGAAGTAGTATGAGTTTGTAATAACTCCAATTATATAAACTCAAATTATATGATATATATTCGTGGTTACCAAATTATATATATATATATATATTAATGAAATTTCGGCAGAGTTTTTTCTGTATTATTTCAATACCAAGTTATCGACTCAATTATTTCTCAACCTGTAATATCAATCACAATTTTCATCCCATCATTTGGACTTTGAAAACTCAAGCATATATTAATATCTCATTTCTTTTTTTCTATAGAACAATTATTTAAAACTAATTAATTCATAGCATGCATTGTTTGTGTTTTTTTTTTTAATAATTGTTCTCAAATATACAAACAACCAACCATAATTCAACTTAATAATAACATCATAAATTATATCATACATAAGTTAAGTTAAACATTACAATTCTTAAACATGAAAATGTATTACAACAAAATATTAGTTCTTTCAATTGCATCAATCACTTAACAAAATTATTTATCCATGCATCTACTTTTCAGTACGAGGATGCGAAGTACCTAAAAACATGATCACATTAAACATGATTAAAATTGCACATTTCAACAAATAATTGATTAAGGAATAAATATTCATGAACATTGAAGTAATTCTCACATCATTAAAAGAATTATCATATCCTTAGTAATTTAATAATTTCATAAATTCTTTTCCGGATTAAAGGATAAAATATAGAAAAAAATATTAAGAGTGTCTCCAACAAACCCACATATTTAACTTCAATACAAATCGATTAAATTTCGCAATTTATCTATTACACCAAATAATTATCTCATTAACCCAGAAGTTAATTCTCTTAACATGTCCATTCATCAGAACATTATTTCCAGTAACTAGGAAATAATCTTATTGACTCACCCATTTAACAGGGCATTATTTCCAGTAACCAGGAAATAACCTTTTGACTTGCTCATTCAATAAGGCATTATTCACAATAACCAGGAAATAATCTCCTCGACTCGCTCATTCAACAGGGCATTATTTTATCTTTTTTTAACTTTATACTAAAATTACAATCTACAAAAATTTCTTCTATAATCATTTAAAGTAAGCTATTTAATTACTTCAAGGTGTCAAACACCTACTTAGTGTGTGTACGCGTGAAGAGGTCCCTTATTACCGATTAGGTTCCGCGGCCTTCTCTGTACCAACACAATTTACTATGTCATTATTCATTCATTTGAACCACTAAAATTCTAATACCAATTATATATTTATTGATTAAATCCAACACCCTTAATTAATCTTAATTAAACATTTAATTCGAGGAGAATAAAACCCTCTTTTTGAATTATTTATTTATTTATTTATTACAAAAGTTATTATTCAATTTAACCTATCAACATCAATTATCTTCAATTTGACAAGATTTCTCAATAATATTATCAAGACTCAATTTTCTAATTTTCTTCTTCTTTTAGCTGAAATTAACCTAAGAAAGAAAGTGAAGATTTTTCTTTTCTCTTTGAAAAATTCTTACTCCTTTCATATAATAACACTTATAAACCTATATCTTTCCACATTTTCCAAACAAATGTATTAAAACAATTGAAAAATTACTTATGGATTCAGGATCACTCTTCTCAAGATCCTTCAATGTCCTCACCTTCTCTATCTAATGAATCAAATTTGTAATCTATCTTTGCTTGTCTTTTATCATCATTTTTTTAACACCTATTTTCAATTTTGCAATTCATCTATGCATGTTTTCCATCACTAGTTTTTAAATGTCTCTTTCTCGAAGGAAAACCTCTTCATCCCCTCATATATAAGCACATCTTATTTTGCTATCTCTTTCAATCATTGTTATTCAAGCACACAATAAGCAAATAACATCCGAGATCATTAGGCTTTTATACCAACTGACACAAATAGAAGCAATATAAGAAAACATCAAGCTAGAAAAGGCAAATTAAAGCCAAATAAGGTTGTTATATAGAAGCCTAATTTATGATTTTATTATTGAATATTTCTCTTTCAGGAGTCTTCTATTTAAAAGGCTTATAATTCCTTAGATAAAACTAAAACCCAATCTAAACAAATTAGGTCTTAAAAGTAAAGGAAAGTAATAAGAGTCCTAAACAATCTAGAAAAAATAAAATTATTAAGCATAATATTTAATTTTCTAAACTAATAGAAAAAAATAAAAATATCTAAGAAAACAAATAACGTTTTTTCTAAAATATCCTTATACATCAATTTCTCTAATGTTGTCACTTCACAATTATTTTTTCAAATGCATTTTATTTTCTTAAACCAAACAAACAATTAATATTCAAATAACATAAAGAGAGTGATTTTTCATAACTATTCAAAACTTTTAAGTAAAAACCCATAAATCTAGACCATGTCATGCTCTTTTATGTATAATGTATTTGTTGGGATAAAGTTAAGAAATATATCATAAGCATTTTTTTTCATTAAAAAATCCATAGATTTATCGAGAATTTTTCCATACTTTTGGAAACTCACTCTTAGCAACTTCAATTTATTTTTTTACATTAATTAATAAAAAAACTAAAAGAGTTAAGACATCTCCTATAGATTATGAGAGAGACCATTGTGGATTCATATATTGATTTATTTATTTATTTTTATCTTATTTTTCATTTTGTTCCCATAATTCTCTATTCTTTTTATTTAGTCCTCTAACATTGCATTGATTTGAGATTGATCTTGGTGATTTGTCTTTTATACCTGTGTTGGGAATCTCATGGTGTCGATAAAATGTTTAGTTGTTTGGTTAATGCTTGGTTTGGAAAAATAAAATTCAATTTCATTCATTTAAAAGAATTAGAGCTTCAAGGACCGAATTCAAAGCTTAAACAAATGCTCAGTGTCTTTTTTGTTGCTAAAACTAAAAATAAAAAATAAAAAAGATCATAAATCTCTTGTAGATTGTGAGAGATATCACTATGAATTCGCATAATAATTTATCTCTCTTTTTTAATCTTATTTATTCTGTCCCTCAATTCTATTTACTTTTTATTTGGTCCTTTAACACTGCTTTGATTTAGGATTGATTTTGGTGTTTTGTCTTTTATGCCCATGTATAGGGATCTTGTGGTGTTGAGGAAATATATTGTCATTTTTTTTGGTAAAATAAAATAAAATTTTATTAATTTAAAAGAATTAGAGTTTAAGGGATCAAATTTAGAGCTTAAGTAAATGTCGAATCTCTTTGTTTTTTTTTAACTGTAGTCAGGGAATGATTTGCTCATTTTGAGGCAAATTTAATGTTCTTTTTATCTTTTTTTGTTACTTAACCTTTTTTTTTTAACTTGATCATTTCACATCGTCTTTATTTAAAATTTCACTTGATAGTCTGCTTTGGTTGCTTGGGTAAGGGGATCCTGCAATATAGTGGGGGAATCTTGTCTCTCGGTTAATGCTTGATTTGTAAAAATAGAATAAAATTATGTTGATGTGAAATAATGCCAAAATTAAAACTAAAACTAAAACAAATATGACGGGTGAAATCAAGGGGTAGGGCAACTTGGCTAATGCTTGCAATATATGCGCTAACATGTGGAGACAAACTGCCATGTTTTGGCAGCGTTTACAGCTTCCTCTAGAGATCAAATACTGATTTTCTTGGTGGCGTTAGAAGCAGCACAACGAGGACTTTTGGGAGAGGCGTAACATATTAGTAGGGCTTTGACGACATTTGTTTCTTCTTCTCTTCCCGGGATTCACGCTAGCCTACCCAAAATCAAAGGGTATCTTGTCATTTTGTTTTTATATCAAATTTGATCCTCATTCTTTTCATTGCTATTTTTTTTTTGCTTTGGATCCTTTTTAAAATTATTTCTTTTCAACTTTATCATTCAATATTGGATTGGTTAGGAATTGATTTTTATGATTTTTTTAAGGGATGATCACGGTCTTATGATCGAGGTCATAAGTTTGAAAGGTTAGCTTATATTGACTTAAGTCCCTTTTTATATATCTTTTACACTGATTTTCTTTTTCAATTTCATCATTCAATATTCAATCTGTTCTAAAATTGAGTTTCGTGATTTCTTTTGTTTTCCTTTCTATAGAGTTATATATCCAGGTCTCATAACCTAAAGCATGAGTTTAGCAGGTTAACTCGATTTAAATCAGGTCTATATTTTGGGTTGCTTTTGTAAGATTAGATATTTTTTTGTTTCAGTTTTAACATTGAGTTGGTTTAAGAATTGAATTTTATAATTTAACCCGTTTGCCTTATATTATGTTATCATATTCGGGGTTTGACAAACTTACCCATATTTTTACTAATGTGTTTTTTGGTACTTTTTATTATTTTTTTCGGTTTCATCCTTATGTATTTGGATAGTTGGAAATTGACCATCATATTTTTTATTTGTTTGTTTTTTTTTTTATAGAATTATCATGACTTGACAATCCATGTTATTTTGTGTAGCCCATGGTTTAGCGTAAACCACGTATTTAGGTCGTGTTTGACAGTGTGGTTGCGGGTGCTTTTTAAATAACTTTTCGTGCCAAAATGCATGCCAATGATTTTTTTTATTTTTTAAAAATCATTTTTGACATCAGTACATCAAAACGATCTAAAACATACAAACCATATTAAATTTTAGTAAAAAAAAAAAAATTTCAAAATTTTTGGGAACGCAGCCGCAGCCGCGTTCCCAAACGTAACCTTAATATATAAACTAATTTTTTATTGGACTCACAAGCACCTTTATCTATTTTTTTCAAAAAATCTTAATATTTCAAAGAAAAATTTACATGGAATTAAAGTTCTCATATCCAATCGCTCGTAGAATTAAATCCTGTTCACTTCGAATGAACATGGTAAAATAAATAACAAAATCTAGAGACTATTTGGAGCATGTTTCGCACTACGAGGTGCTCATATTTTTCAAAAAAATATCCTTTTGTTTTAAATTAATTATTTTAATACTTTTAAATTATTTTGATATATTAACATTAAAAATAAATTTTAAATAATAATAAAAAATATTATTTTAAAAAATAACCAGAATTAATTCTTACATGGAGCTAAATAAAAGGCATATGAAATGATCGATCTAACAAAATGACAAAAAAGCCACTTTCAATGACAAGTGTCGAAAAATCTCCACATAATATCTCATTTCACCAAACGCAGGCGAGTAGGGGTGAAACGGTTACTGCCAAGCCATTACAAAGCCAAGCCATTATAAAAGAGAGAGAGAAAAAAAAGAAAGGAAAATCGATAACATTTTTTCCTCTCTCTATATTTCTCTCTCCGGCTACCCCCTCGCTTTTCCTTCCCGTGCGTCCTATTCCTCCTTTGACAACTCCATTAGCAATTCTCTCTGTTTCTTTCTCTCTCCGAAAAAAAAATATATTTATATTAAATAAAATAAAACAAAAAAACAACCCTTCTCTTTCAGTTCTTCAACGGCCCGATACATCTCTTCTTCACACAGAGGTTTTTTTCGCTTCTCTAATAATCCTTGTTTCTGTGCTTCAAAAAAGATATGGGTGCTAAATATTTATATATTCGTTAATTGTTTTTTTTATATATCTGCATTATCCTTGGACTTATTATACAGGCTTTTGCTTTTGCAGAGAAGGTGGATTCTAGGGTTTTTTCTCTTCTAGCTTTTGACCAAGGTATTGTTTTGCCGGTTTTTGCTGCTTTTGTTTTGAGGGAGATGGTGAGTGAATGAAACAGAGGCTAGGTTTCTTTTTTTCTTTTTGATTTGGGGGCGATTAGGCTCGTGCATTGTGGTTGGCTGCAATTTGGTGTAATTTTGGTTTATTTTTATTTTTATTGTTGTCTTAGAGATGGGTGCGTCTTAATTGGGTTAAAAGAATTGGTATACTGAATGGGGGCGTGTGAGAATTCGTTTGAGCCACACGAGCCCTTGACTCTTGCTGCCACCGAGCAGCATTCGTGCTTGGAATTTATCAAGGATTCTGAGCAGCTGCCAGTCTTGGAGACTGCTCACAGTCTAATTGATACTAATGTGGAACCCTCTAGTGCGACTGATGGGTTTGTGGACTTGTCTCAGAAAGATAATGTTGTTTGTGCCAGCCACAGTGATGTTAAGGCTGTGTCAGCTGATATGGGAATTGGGTTGACGGGTGAGGGGGAGAGTGTGGTTGGTTTGACAGCAGGGAAATTATTGGAGGATGAATCTGGGGTTATTGGGGGTTGTTTGGATGAGAGGCAAAGTGGGATAGATGATTGTAATGGGGAAACGGATAGATCCCGGGAAGAAAAAGCAGGGCTTGGAGTCAAGAATGGTGGACCACTAGACTGTGAAAGGTCTTTGGAATTGCTGGAGAGAAATTGTGATCAACAGGATGGCCGAGTGGATGATAAGAAAACTGGTGTTCAAGGTGTTACAGAAGAGGAAAGTGATGGTTTAGTTACAGTAGAGGCTGATACTTCCGATGAAGTAGTGCCTTCAACCTCATGTGAAACATCTGTAGAATCGATACTTGGGAATGATATGACTAGCAATTGTGATCAACAAGATGACCAGAATGATCATGAGAGTGGCAGTGTTCAAGGGGTTATGGAAGAGAAAAATGATGGTTTAGCTGCAATAAAGATTGTTAATTCTGATGAAATAGTTCTTTCACTGGGCAGTGAGATGCCAACAGAATTAATGCAAGCAAAGGATTGGAGCAGAAATGGTGATCAACAAGATGACCAGAGGGATGATAAGAATGTCAGTGTTCAAGGGGTCATGGAACAACATAGTAGTGGCTTAGCTCCAATAGAGTTTGATGATATACATCATGAAATAGTGCTTTCATCGGGTCAAGGAATGCCTGCAGAACTACTACCAGAAAAAGGTTTGCCTAGTGATGGCAATGAACAGTACAAGCATGCTTGTGGTACCTCTCAAGAAGCAGTTATGGAAGAGAAAATTGACAATTTAACTGGGCTAGAGAATAGAGACCTTCAAGCTGTGATGGAACAGAAAAGTGATGGTTTAGTGGCAACAAAGACTGCTGATACTTGTGAAAACATATTGCCTTCATTGGGATATGAAATGCCCGCTGAGCGTTTGCCTAGAAATGGTGTTGAGAAGGACAAGCAAGACAGGAGCACCTCTATGGTGCTGACCATGGAAGAGAGAAACAATGATTTAGCTGGGACAGAGAGTATTAGTATGGAAGGATTCATGGAAGAAAAAAGTGATGGTTTAGCTGCAATAGAGACTGCTACTCATAATGAAATAGGACCTTTGTCAGGCTGTGAAATCCCTGCTGGATTAATTTCAGTGAATGGTTATGGTGTTGAACTGGACAAGCAGTATGATGGTACGTCTCCTACTGTGGTTCCAAAAGAAAGAAGTGTTCTTTTAACTAGGTTAGAGACTGATAATCAAGACCAAATATTGCCTTCACTTGACCATGGAATGCATTTGGAATCAACAACTGTTACATGTCCACCAAGCAAGTGTCTTCAGCCGGATGACCAGAAGGGTGATCAGATCATTAGCTGTCTCATTGCAGGAGGGGTTATGGAGGAAACAAGTGATGCTTTAGATGCGACAGATACTACTACTTCCAATTGGTTGTTGTCATCACAGGGCCTCGAGAGGACCTTGAAATTAATGCCCATGACTGGTTTGCCAGAAGAAAGTGTTTATCATGATGAGCAGAAGCTGATACCAAGTGAACTAGATTCTAAGGTTGTCAATGGTCTAGCTATAGAGAGGGTTCCAGAGCAGGAAAGCGATGCCTCAGCCAGGATAGGAGCTGATATATATGCCCAGGTATCACCACATGGTGCTATTGACTCTAACAGTGCAGGTGACTGTTCGGGAGAGACGGTCAATGAAGCAAAGAATCATGTCAGCATTGATAGTGTTTCTGAAACCAAGTGTCATGACATTGCATCACCATCTTCACAAAGGAGCAATGGAGTACGCAAATCAAGCCGGAAGGCCCAGACAAAAAGGGCTGCAAGGAAATCTAGAAATACAACCAAAGTCCCAAACCTTCATCTAGGTATTGAGACTGTCTTCAAAAGTGTGACAAGGAAGCGAAGCTGTTTCTCCAAACCAGCTCGGTCTTCTGCTTGGGGATTGTTGGGGAATATTACACATGCATTTACAATGATTGATGGTCCCAGACTTGATGAAATTGAGAATAATGGATCACAAAAAGCAAGGGGTGGCAGAGGAAGCAGAAAGCGGAATAATCGTGCTGGTGGAAGGTCACAAAGGTCTAGCAAGAAGGGCTGTGCTTCAGCTAGTTGCATTCGTTTGAAAGTTAAAGTGGGAAAAGAAGCTTGTCAAACTGAAGCTAATCCGAAGATTATGATCCCAGAGGTAATTGATACAAAAGCATCTGCTGAACTTGTAAGCAATTATGGGGTTGAGTCATATCAGGAAACCAGTTTTGAAATGTCAAAGTTAGTCCATTATGCTGAAGATAATGTGGCTGAAGAGGGAGCTGGAAAACAGCTTCAGTCTTTTGATATTAAGTTGAAGGCAGAGTTACATTGCGATCCTTATGGCATGGATGTAAATCTTGCAAACAAAGATATGGAGGGCATGGTGATTTTTGAAAAGTCACCTGGAGATACTGTGGAAGATTATATCGGGGTTCCTCTCCATACAGAGGTTGAAGCACTGGGAGCAACAACTGAGAAGAGGTATACAGATCCTGGAACTTCACCAGATTCAGAAGTTATCAATTTAGTTGCCGAGGGCCAAGTCGATGCACGATGTCCAGAAGATTTTCATGATGCTGTTCTGTCTTCTTCTAAGGCTTTTGCTACAGATCAAGGGGGTAATGGTAAAAGGAGGGGAAAAAAGAAAGAAAGGCTCCCTCAAGCCGCTAACTGTTCACCTGCTGCGGCAAGCTTAAACAAAGTTAAATTGGCAAAGAAACGTGGGGGCAGGCAGAGAAAGGCTGATGGCCTTTCCTCTACTGAGATTCTTACTTCATCCAGCAGTGTGAATGGTTTGATCAACACACCAAGCAGTAAAGAATGTTCCGCAGAACAGGTACCTTTGTCAAGAGAGACTGAACTTGAAGTCTCTGGAGAGGTTTTGACAGAAGAAATCAGTATGGAAACTAAAATATGTGTTGGTGGACTGGATGCTGAGCTTAGGTCATCAGAATCACAGATTTCAAAGAATCCTCTTCCTTCAACTAAATCCAGGGGAAATGGAGTGAACAAGGGAAGGTCCAAAGTCTCCGACTCTGCAAAAAGCCGGAGGGCAAATGGTTGCAAGGATAGAGGAAACGATAGGAAGTCAGTTAAAAAGAACAAAGCCAAGGGGAAGAGTGTTTGTGATCATGTTTTTTACAAAGTTGATGATGATCCAGAAATAGGTACTGAATTGTTTATGTTGCATGATTTGATTTTTTTATGGTTTTGCAGTCATGCCCTCATGGCACTCAATATACCCTTTTGTTATACCAAAGGTCAAGAAGCATTCTGCTCTGACATGAAGTATCGCTGTAATCATACTGCAGATGAAAATGGAAAAATTGATGCTGTTGAGGATACTGCTGCAGAAGAGGTAGCTGATTTGGACACGCCGTCAAGTGGTGTAATGGAGCAAAATTTATCCCCAGATAATGCTTGGGTTCGCTGTGATGATTGTCTTAAATGGCGGCGTATTCCAGTTCGACTTGTAGAATCTATTAGTCAAACACATTGCCAATGGTACTTTATCTTTCACCCTACAAGTCATTTTATTTATCTTGCAGTTTTTTTAACTTTTTCTGCTGCATGCACACCCCTTTACATATCTATTCCTTTTATTTGCTTAAGAAATTTTTTTTTATTAGCACGAGTTTAGGTTCAATGAAGAGGTTAAGAGCTCTTCCAAATTAGCATGAGAATCTTAATCCACAGGAGCCATCAAATCATTCTGAAAAAGAACTAAGGGTATTTAAATGTTCCAGAGCAGAACACCATGCAGTGGGCATGATTACCCGGTGATCCCAAAGACAGTTGGTTGAATAATTGAAAAATTCTCTTGTTGACTCTTGCTGATTGTTTTTTTAGCATTTCTCTTCATTTGAGCTTCAATACAAACACTGTACAAGTTCAAAAATCTTGCCATTTTTATCTCTCCTCAAACCTAGAAAACATATATATACAACAGCATTTCCATGGTTTTTGGACATACACAGTAATCGCTAATCGCCAAAGTCCTATTCCATGAACTCCTTGGGACAAAGCAGTGCAAAAAAAAAAAAAAAAGTGGACTGATGTTTTGCCACTACTAGGACACACGATACAGACATTCAAATGCAACTTTTATCAACTTTCATGCTTGCGACATGTATCCTCTGAAGGACAGTTGACCGAAAACGGCTTGACCTTACGGGCTCTTTAGCCTCTCAAATAGGGTTAGTTGTACAGGTAAGACAGGTAAAAAAAGGACTTCTGAAATTTCCGAGGATATACAAGTATCAAATATCTTGGCTTGAGTCTCAACCATATGTTTCTTACCTGCTTGATTAAGTTTGCTTTGGTCAAGGAGAAAGATGGCCACTCTTTCAATCAATTTATTTCTCCTTTTTGGGCATGAATCAACTATGCAATAGTCCCATGGACCTTGTACTCAATCTTGCTCGACTAGGCTAGGAGTCTGTGTGTGCTCCAAACTTTCTTTTCTCAGCTTTGGTTCCAATGAAATTGATATTTGGGTATTGCTTCTTGAGGATGAATAGCTTCCATATTTCTTTTAAGGCCATGCAACTTACTGAGCTGGCAAAAATTAATGATATGTATGGTTTCTCTTATGATCTCAATTTGAAAGCTCAAGTCATCTTGTTTTGGTGTGAGTGTAAGAGGGAGCTGCCTTCCAGCATTACAAACATTTCTGCCAACTCCCTCCTTCCTTACTGCTTCCCTCTTCTGTTCCCTTCTTTCTAATTGTTTCCTTCTTCTGTTCCCTCCTTTCTCACTGTCTCCTTTTCGATTCTCTAACATTGTCATCTGTTCTTTTTTCTTTTGATTTCTTAGGATCTGCAAGGACAACATGAATAAAGCCTTTGCTGATTGCTCCTTCCCCCAAGAGAAGTCAAATGCAGAAATAAATGCAGAGTTGGGCATATCAGATGTTGATGAGGATGGTTGCGATGCCCCTTCAAATTATATGGAATTGGAATGTAGACAGACATCAGGTATGAAGCATTTGGTAGGCATAGAAGAGAAGCAAGATCAAACACAAGCTTGAAGCAGGGCCTGTGCTTTGATTCATAAGGGTTTCACCTTTTCACCTAACATGATATTTTACTTCTTTTATAGTTTCCAAGGAGTATGAATTTACACGCATCACTACCAATCAGTTTCTGCACCGTAGCCGTAAAACTCAAACTATTGATGAGGTCTGAATTTGAATCAATTTTATTTTTGCCTATCAATGTTACAATAATTATGCATTGCTGTGATCTGACTCGCATTAGATTTTGAGAATTGCATCTTTTTGTTAAGTGGTAGCTGGCAGGAAGGACATGTGCTTTGTCTTAAGCAGCATGTGTGCACCTAATGTTGAGTTATGGCAAGTCAAACACTATCTCAGATGGCTATGGGCTTGGTTTCTGGGATGTCTTGATGGCTATCATACATAATGGCTCACATTTAGACCTGGCTAGTTTAGTACTGTAACATGAAAGTGGTAAAATTAGCAAGAAAATATGTTTATGAACTTGGTAGCGTTGGTTCTCATATAGATCTAGATTAGTGTATGTCTCAAGGAATTGTGTTACTCTGGGAAAAATGTCATGAATTAGAAAATATTTTGAAAAGTGCCGAGTATGAGAGGGTGATAGTTTGCTGTTGCAATCTGAATAAAAAATGTGCAAATGTTATTGTGTCATGCAACATATTTGATCAACACATACATTCATCCATGAAGTGTGCTATCCTAGGTCAAAACCACACCCCTTTGAGGATGATTGTTACTGACGATGATTAATCTTAATCATGGCTTAGGCTATCCACAATCACTAACATGACAATTGTACTATCCTTTTCTTTTAGAAATCTGCTTTATACTTCTAATGCTACAAAGAAACGATCTTCCTTGATAATTAATTTATTTTCTTATGATGCTGACATTTGTGTGCCTTTGGTTTTGCCCTTGGATGCTGTTGTTGTTCTGTACCAATCTATAATGTTCCAACTTTGCTAGTGCCTCTGCTATTCATGGTGTTTTTTCATTCCTAGTTTTAGTAGGTGTGATTGTGCTGAACTGTCTGCATCCATGTATCTTCCTGTGGTTTCCTTCAAGAGTAAATGATATCACTAGTTTTAGGATAAGTGTCAATCCATCGTTTTTTAGATTTTTGTTTTTTGAAGAAGCATAATTGACATGATTCTCTCCCCGCTATAAAGTTGTTTGTATTCTTGTTTGCGATTTGTCTGTCATTGTGTTTTTTATTACTAGAGACTTCCTGTATTTATTTAGTAGCATGGACACACCTAGGTATTGTAGGTATCAATCCTTGACTCTTACATTCTAATATACCCAGTGGGCACATAATTTTTTTTTAAATCTTTAACATGTATTTTGCTCAAATTGTCAACCCCCCCCCCCCCCCATTCCACCATTTCTGATCTGTGTAAATCCAGATATTTCTTTTTTAACACTCATTAGGTTGGTAAAAGGAGCAACTTTTTTGGAATGTTTGTTTAGGCCATGGCCTCTCTAAATTTTATGTTTTGACAAAATTTTCCATATTTTTTAAACAGATCATGGTTTGTTACTGCAAAGCACCTGTGGCCGGTCGGTTAGGTTGTGGAGATGAATGCTTGAATCGAATGCTTAATATTGAGTGTGTTCAAGGAACCTGTCCATGTGGGGACCATTGCTCAAATCAACAGGTTACATAGCTTACCTTTCGCAGATAGTAATAATTATTTCACTTCTCATAATAGTATTTGTTTTTCTAAAAAAATTAGTCTAAGTATCATTTTGCAGTTCCAAAAGCGCAATTATGCCAAAATGACATGGGAGCGATGTGGGAAGAAAGGTTTTGGACTGCGATTGGATGAGGATATATCCAGAGGGCAATTCCTTATTGAATACGTTGGAGAGGTAACTTCTTTTAATTTTTTGTAGGCTGCTGATCAGATATGAACTTTGTCATGAGTTGGGCTTTGAGCCAATGTTGGAAGTCATAGGCATACCGGGTTTTCTCTGATGCTAGTTTACTTGCATATAATATGTTTGATGCATGATCATATTAGGTGAGTGGTACTAGATCACTTCAAAACTTTCTATGGATGTATACTTTCCTGGCCAACTCTGAGATCAGCTTAATTCAATTCACATTTGGATTATCCAACTAGTGCTCAATAATTAAAGTTAATATGCCTTTTTGTGATAGTTTGATCTCTCTCGCACTATCCACATGCATACATGGCTATTCCACCAAAAGAAAGATTTAGTTCAAAATGCGCATGCAAATTTCTTTCTATTTTCTTTCCTCCAAATTTCTAATATAGGTTCATTCAGGTGCTTGATGTGCATGCTTATGAAGCAAGGCAAAAAGATTATGCTTCCAAGGGTCACAAACATTTCTACTTCATGACATTGGATGGCAGTGAGGTTTGCTGAAGCTCTTCTTCTTCTTTAATAATATTTCTTTCATTATTTACAAGTTAATTTGCTTTAATCAACACTAAAACACTGGAATTGAAAGCCAATGATCCACGGCATATGCATCTGATTCTGAGGCAGCTTCTAAATGCTGTGATGAAAGTACTGGTGGTAGTTTCCAGGTCTTTATATCTAACTTGTCACCAGACAGAACTTTTGGCATTATTTACACTATTTAGTATCTACTGCCTTATCAACTTTTCAGTTTATATGTTTGGTTAAAATTGCCAAGAGGTATCTGATGCACCTGGGCCCTCTAATTGTTAGATTTGTAGAGATTATTTATAAATGTGTTAGGTGTCCTTTGATTGCTGACATCATCGCTTGAAAGTTCACTAAAATAACAATCATTTTATGATTTCAAATATTAACTTCTAACTTCTGCTTGGTACTAATGATGCACCTTTAACCAGATGTACCATATAATTTTCTTGCAATGACTTGTTTTATTTTTTGTCTCATTTCTCTATGTTGAATGGATTTATAGTTTTGTTCGATGTCCGCTGGTTTATATATATATATATATATCTAATTATCTCGCCACAATTGTTTCATGCTGTTTTGTAATCCACATTTTCCCTCCTTTCAGGTAATTGACGCATGTGCGAAGGGAAATTTGGGGCGTTTTATTAATCATAGTTGTGATCCTAATTGTCGTACTGAAAAGGTGATTAATTTTGATACATGCCTCTCTTCATTTTTTTCATTTATTTAATGAGATTCATATTTTACACTTCGTTGCACATTGTTATGGTTGGATGATGCACTTTGAATATGCATTCTTGAGCTTTGAGTCATTGATGGAGATTTTTATTTCTTCAATTTCTGATGCACTGTTTCTTCAGGACTATATTCCCAAGTCTACTGCTGAAGTTCTGTTTTTTTTCACTTCTCTCTATTGCACCTCTTTCTCTGGATCTTTTCATCTTTTCCTTATAGCTGGGTTGGCACAGGCCAAGAATCCCCATTGATGTCAATCCAGAAACCTGTGAGCCACAATGATGAAGAGCTTAACTATTTTTTAGTATTTGAAAAATTTTAAGAATTAAAAAATGATTAATGAGTTGACTTTAGTCATGGGGATGCATGGCAGCAGCTCACAAAACCTTTGCCTACGAGGCACTTGAATCATGCCAAACTGGATACCTACTAAATTGGAAAAATCAATGTCACAAATACCTACTTCTGTCAGTTTTGAATAAATGTCAGACAATTTGTCTGGTGTAAGGTAATGCAATTTCCCACATTTGGGATGCATAGCACCATCTTACAGAGACATATTCTGTGAGGCAATGACAGCATACCAACTGCAATAGCCATTGCCTTCAATTTGATCTATGTGGGACTAATTTATACAAATGTTTAATGCAATTATTCACTTTGGACAAACAGGAAGATGTTTTAATCTTTAGATCCCAGAGTTCCTACTAGCCACCCCCTCATTATCTTCGGTGTAGAATTGACATCACTTTTCGTAGAGGAGACCGCAGTCTTTGGACCCTCTTTTCACAAGTTATTAATTAGTTTTATAGTATAATTTGGTTTCAGAAGGCTGGTAGGAAACCACTGAGAGGGCTATTGGCCATGTTTTGGATACATGTCCATGCTTCTTTTGTGCCCGGACTTCCGAGGCTTAGGCTTTGTGCTATGGACATTTTGTAGATTCACTGTCCCCTTGCACCATCCATTTGGATTTCAGGATTTCCCACAATATATGTTAATATATGTAGAAATCAAATTTTGAATTTCGCTCCTTTCTCTAAACTATCCTTTTTTCTGATTGGTTACATATTAAACATGATATATGTTCTCCACTCAAAAGAACAAGAAAGAATTTACTTTAAATATTATCTGTGATTGGAGCAATTGGAAAGGTTAAGTCAAATTAATTTTGTCGCATTCTTCGTCAACAAAGAGGCTTTATTATTATTATTATTATTTATCTAAGGGTCTATTTTTATGGGACAATGGAACTAAATTATATTATTTATTTTTAAATGTAAGAGATTATAGTGTTTAGAAACCTTGAACAGAAATCTTTAAAATATTCTTTGGACAACATGCCCTGTTTGTTTGGATCTCAATGGTTTTGGTCCATTTCTTTTTTGTTCAAGTATGTCCCACTTCCGTTTGGGTCCATCTGTGTACATAATCTTTATCACACATAGGGCTGATAACTATGTACCGACAGATAAAAATTCGTGTCAAATCTTTAACCCGCCACATGTTTCTGTTGGTTAATTTACTTCAAGTACTCGTTGCACTTTGGAGTGACATATAAATGTTCTTATTCGATGGATGATTTATGTAGTGTTTTGGCTTACTCAATGACCTTCTATCCTTGCACAAGTATCCTTTTAATGTTATTATGTATGGTGCCAGTTGCGTGACCTTTAAATTCCAAACTTTCAAATCCATTATAACATTTCTCAATTAATTTATTTGCTTAACTTTGTAAATTTTTGTTTACAGTGGGTGGTCAATGGAGAAATCTGTATTGGATTATTTGCGTTGAGGGACATTAAAATGGTATGCTTACACCTTAAATTAATTAATCTTGTGCTTTTCCATCTGAGCCACAGTTGTCATAGTTTTTTCTTTTTTCAATCTCCGGTTACTTTCTACTTACCATAGAAGCACATTGTATCATGGAATGCAACTGTTGATGATCAAGGGGATTTTCTGATTGAAAGTTTGCATATGTGCTTTTATTTTCACTTTGCCTTTCTTATTGTTTTATTTTGTTAGTGTTTAGGTTTACTTCAGCTGGCGACCACTTGCTCATCTCTGCTAAACATTTAAAGGGATGGAAATGGTTGAGCAGATAATCTATATGAATATTATATTCCATGATTGTCTGGATTGCCACACAAAATTGATTGGTCATTGTGGGAATTTACATGTTTATTTTACACTGTAGATTTGTGGGGAGTTCATAAATTGTGGCATTACCAACTTGATTGATCATGTTGTTACCTTTGTGTTTGGCTAATAGAAAGAGGTTACATTGGCTCCTTTAATCATTATGAAACAAGCTTCTTCCTTGAAGGGTGGAATTTGTATATTTAAACGCCTCCTCTTCTTTTGTTTCCTTTTGAAGATTAAGCAACGTTCCTAGTTTGTTTATGCTAAATCACTTGCTTGCAAATCAATTGATTGAAGATTGCCCAGCACAACTAGCCTTCAACAATACAATAGTTTAGCTTAGTAACTATCCTTGGCTCTTAATTAAACAACAGATGAAAAAAAGAAATTCAGTGATGCTTGGCAGAAGTTTCTGAGAAAGCATCAGAGGTTGCAGTGCCTCACTACATGTATACCATAAAAGGCATCACTTGTCGCAGCCACACACACCTGCCTTTTCATTTTCACATACATGCATGATTATCTTATATTTTCATAACCATAGGTTTTTGGCAGGGCGAAGAGGTGACATTTGACTATAACTATGTAAGAGTTGTTGGGGCTGCTGCTAAAAGATGCTATTGTGGTTCGCCTCAATGTCGAGGCTATATTGGTGGTGATCCAACTAGCACTGAAGTAGTTGATCAAGTTGATTCGGATGAAGAATTTCCTGAACCTGTAATGCTTGAAGATGGAAGAGTGGGAGGTGGCTTAAAAAATAAAATATCCAAAACCAATTTCTTTGGTTTGTCAAAAGACAGGGAAATAGAATTCAAAACAGCTGTTGGGAACTTGGAGGTTGCAACTGAAATTAAGGACTTGACAAGCCAATTAACCCCTGCCATGTCTCTATCACCCAGTGCATCAGAAATTAATGGTTTACCTGGAGATTTTTCTTCTTCCAGTCAACAAGTAGAAACCTCCCCAAAGGCTGAAGATGTAATGAGCCAACCCACACCTGCTGTTCAGCAAGAGATTTCCATGGAAGAGACTATGAACAAATCCTTGTATTCCAGTGAAAAGTTGAGGACCTCTCCAACTTCAACTCCCACCAAAATATTGCCTGATGATGTTATGATTAACAGGAAGTCTAAGTCTGCCGCAGCTGAAAACAAGAGGGTTTTTGTGAAATCTCGTTTTATTATTAAAACTCCACACCAATCTAGTTTAATCAAGAAAGGAAAGTCTGCTGGTAATCTCATAAACATAAACAAGGTTCAGACAATAGCCAGCAAACCTCAGTTTCCACTTATCAAACCCAAAAAATTAATAGAGAGTACCTCGAATGGCCATTTTGAAGCAGGTTAGGATCCTCATACTGATCTTTTTGTCAAGATGGTATTGTCTGCAATACTTCAATGATTAATGCCTTGTAATGTTTTCAGTTCAGGAGAAACTTAATGAGTTGTTGGATTCCGAGGGTGGCATAAGCAAACGGAAAGTAAGTAACTCCTTGAATAGTGTTTTTCAAGTTTTTGGCAGTTTCTTAATGTTAGTTAATAGCCTAAAACACAGTGTAGCCTTTGGAGGTAGCTGATGTTTGCCTTGTGAGCTTTACCCCCCCCCCCCTCTAACTCTTTCCTGTTCTATTCTTTTTAGATTTTTAACTGTTAGTTCTTGCATCTGCCATACTTTTGTGTGGCTGTGCATGTCTGCTTTTGATTTTCTGTAATAAATATTCTTCAGTATCCAGATATTTCATTTCTTTATTTACCAAAATTACTTGCAATGATGTGGAGATGTTTCTAAAATTATTGAAAACTTTATCTGTTTTATACATTTCTGCTCCATTGTCCATGTAAATTATTTTTTTTTTTTTTTTTGACAGGATGCTCCTAAAGGCTACCTGAAACTTCTCCTCCTTACTGCAGCTTCTGGTGCTATTAGAAGTGGTGAAGCAATTCAGAGGTAATTTACATTGTTTTTATCTATTATTTCTGATATCTATCGTACATCAAGATCACCACCACCCTGTGCTTTAGGTACATAATATTCCTTTTCATATGTGAGATGAATCCTGAAAAGGACTCATGCTAGATGATTGTATGAGGTCTTGATTTAATAATTTAGCTTTTTTGTTTCGCAGTAATCGGGAGCTTTCAATGATACTCGATGCACTCTTGAAAACTAGATCACGAGTGGTACTGATGGATATAATTAACAAAAATGGTAGATTTCCCTCTTCCTTTTGCATGGCATACAAACCAATCTTGCTTAGGAATTAGTACATTTGTTGATTTTGCACCTTTATTTGCTTAAAGAATAACCGGTGGTTGCTTTCTTTCAGGTTTAAGAATGCTTCACAACATAATGAAGCAGTACAGAAGGGACTTTAAAAAGATTCCAATTCTCAGGAAGCTTTTAAAGGTGCACATGTTGGCAGCTCTGTTATATAGACATACCACACCCCAACTTGTGTCAAATTTCATATCCTAGTACTCAGTTGATTTATCTACAGAAACAGATTATTATACATTTTTTTTCCAGATAGATACTCTTAGTCCTTAATGGCTCAAAATTGCAAAATTGTTAAAAATAGATGCTTTATTAAGCGTGGTGGCTATTGAAGGAGAAACTATAAACTATAATAGTACAAGTTAGTGGTATTCCTTTTGAGTTTTGTGGATAAAATCATTTTTTAACCTCTAAACTCTTTCCATAATTTCTCATCTGCTCATCTTCAGAAATATTCTTGCAACTTGATTTATTTCATTTAGACTATCTTTTAGAACATGACAAGCAAAGTTTTCTAGAATTTTGAGACTAAAGCGTGCTATTAACTGACTTTTCTGCAGGTTTTAGAGCATTTGGCAGTCAGGGAGATACTTACATTGGAACATATAAGTGGAGGTCCTCCTTGTCCTGGAATGGAGAGGTTAGATTATTCATCTAGTTTTTATTTAGTATATGTATTGTCCTACTTTGCTGATGAAATAGGGGTCGTACCTTTCTTTTCTTCAAACAAGGAAATGCATGGTGGATAACTAGTGATATATTTAGTTTGCTTTGGGATCATTTGTGTGGTGGTCATATTTCTTCTCTAGTACATTTTAGCTGTAGGAAATCATCATGAGGGGCTGCTGATTCAATTTTGGTGGTCTGTAACTAATTATATATGGAAGTGAAAAGGTTGATAGGATTTTCTTAGGATGGACTGCTGATTCAATTTTGGTGGTCTGTAACTAATTATATATGGAAGTGAAAAGGTTGATAGGATTTTCTTAGGATGGACCGCTGATTTTGTGAGTTGAAAATGAACAGAGGAATAATATTGTTTGATGTAGAGTAATGAGAAAATAGTATAGACTCTTTTGATTCACCAAGGGAATTGACCACCATCTGGAAGCAAAATAATAAGTTAGAAAGACAAGCTTATTCTGTGGTTCTTTTCCCGAACAAGCAAGTCTATAAAATGACTAAAAAAGAGAAGCAACCTTGGGATGAATGAAGCTTGCATTACCCAGGAAAGATGCCCGTTATACAATTGAAACTTCATGGAATAGATGAAGGTGAGTTTGATTAGAGTGAGTAATTCACAGGCCTTGTTTTAAAGGTTTATGTTTGGGAGGGTGGACGATAGGTGGAAAGTATTTTTACTTGTTTGGGAGAGGAAAGGAGTAGAGGGGGAGAGATCATGTGGAAATGGCATTACCCAGGAAAGTATTTTTTTTTGGTGCTGGGGGGTTGATTTTAGTTAAAACTTTTGTTTTACTCATAACTGAAATTTATTGTGGTATTAAATTCAAAGGACATAATTATAATTGCAACACAAATAATATTTTCCTTTGCTTTTGTGTACCAAACAAAGGAAAAAATTCCTTTCCTTTGATTCCATTCATTTTTACTCCTCTAACAAATGATAGAAAATACATTCCTTTCCGATTATTTTCTCCTCTTCTATGTTCATTTCCTCCATTTTCTTTCTTCCCCCATTTTACCCGCAGACATAGCCTAAAGGACGTTGCCAACTTGCCATTGCTACAGTTAACCTTCTGGTTTCCTGTTTTATCTCTCAAGACAGCCAAATTCTTGCAGCTGTTGACTCATTGCATGCAATATGAAAATGCTGGTTTTTCTTGTCATATTTATTTTACTGGCATGTGTTCCCTGATAAGTTTTATTTATGCAGCTTTACAGAATCCATGTTGTCCCTGACAGAGCATGATGACAAACAGGTATCGTCTCTGACTCTTTCCTTCATAACCTGGTTCTAAATTCACATTTAATACTTGTGTTATGTGCCTCTTCTGTACCAAAATTTACACTTCAGATTGTGGTGATTGCTTTCAGCCCCACAAGGATACATGGTTTAAGACTGTCCCCAAGCTCTCTTGAAAGTTTTCTTCAATTCGATGATAATTGAGCTTTGGTTTCTTTTACAACTATTGGAAATGCCAATGCTGAGTAAAAAAAGTTTCCAACTATATGATAAGGCTTAATTTAAAATAAAAAAAACTGTTGTGTCCATTAAATTTTGACAGTGGACAAATACTGCTGGATCAAACCAAAATAGAAAGGACTGACTTTGGACAGAAGGCCTTTTCTGACTTCATGATTTTGAATGTTGCTTGCAAATTTTATTGTGAGTCTGTATTAGAGATAAAGCAACGAGTAATGACTAATTGCTGTCCTTGGGTGTGGAATTTGAGCTTTAATGATTGTGGTGCATGTGTGCATAGGTTCATCAAATTGCACGAAGTTTTCGAGATAGATGGATCCCTAGACATATCAGAAAGCATAGCTATATGGATAGGGATGATGGGAGGATGGAGATTCACAGAGGTTCAAACTGCAATAGGGTTTCAGCTTCTCATAATCATTGGCATGATCAGGGTGTAAGACACACAGAAGCACTTAATGGTGTTGTGGAATCAAACCTTGCAATGACTTCAGGGGGCACTGCTGTCCATGAGGACAACTCTGTGAATCGTGTAGGCAGCGGTGCAAGAACTCGCAAGCGTAAAACTAGATGGGATCAACCCGCTGTGGGAAATATAGCTTCCAGCTCTCTTCAGCATATTAAACAGAATGTTAATTCTGGGTTGGTACAACAATATGAATCTAACCCATTACTTGAGTTAAGTAAAGAAGTGCCAGTTCATGTGGACAAGGCAGGTAGAGAGTACAGTTATTGCCCTCATTGTGTTCGCAATTATCGCTGGCAAGATGAATCTAGTAGTGCTGATGACAGAAAGCAGAATATTCATGAGGATGTTCCACCTGGATTCTCATCTCCGATTAATGCTGCTCTTGCATCCAATGCTTCTTCCACTGTTGCTGACCCCCCTCAACAAAATGTTTTCCATTTGAAGTTTCCTGTTGGTATGGTTGTCGGTCATCCACAGAAGAAATTCAATTCCCGCTTTCCTGTCTCGTATGGAATTCCGTTGTCTGTTATGCAGCAATTAGGATCACCCCTGGCTGAAACTGTAGAGAGTTGGGTTATTGCTCCTGGCATGCCTTTCCATCCTTTTCCACCATTACCACCACTTCCCTCCTGTAAGAAAGGGACTCAACCTTCTTGTGCTGTGAGCTCTATGGAGGTTGATGGTGAAGCAGATCGAGGGCAACAGGACAGCCATGATCCTACCACTTGTCCAAATGAAAGTAGTCCAAGCATGAGTGGTGCTAACCAACCAGATGTGAATAGCCCTTGTCCAAATGACCATCAAACATTTAAACGTGCGAGGGGATTTTCATATGATTTGGGAAGGAGGTACTTTAAGCAACAGAAGTGGAATAAAGTGTCTCCTCCATGGGTTCGGAATAGGAATGGGTGGGGATGTGTAGGAGACAACTCAAGAGGTGGAATGTGCAGCACTGACATGGGAAGTCTAACAAATGAACAGAGGAACTCATAGTGTTGACAGGTTGTAAGCTGTGGACTGGAGAAATCTGGCAAATACTTGATCAGCATGCACAGCGTCTAAATGAGCATTGATTTTTTAGGAAATGCTCTGAAGAGCTACTGATTATTCACCATACTCTTAATGTATTCTCGATTCTTTTTTCGGGTTTTTATTTTCAATGGGAAATTCATTCATTTCAGAATGTCAATCCTCATACTCAAAGTTGTGATGCTATAGCTGGAGGGAAAGCATTCTTCTTATCCGGCAATGTCTTCTGTTGGATGTTGATCCATTTTCTCACACCTCGAAGAGGTAGGTAGTCTTGTTTATCTAAAATTTTCTCATAGGAGTAATATTGTTTATCATTGGAATTGATAACCAATTTATTGGCATCTTGCATTGGAAAAAAAAAAATTCTTTGATGATATGGAAGGTGAAAGATGATTGTGTTTCTTCGATGGTTTCTCGATTCTTTTAAATTAGTTTTTGTACTTGGCTGGTGCAATTTCTCCATCGATTAGTTTCATGTATTTTGGAGTTTGGGTCTCCATTTGAACTGTAGTGCTACAGTAATTCGTCGATTTAATCAAGTCAATGGCTTGCAGTTACAGTCAAGTGAATGCCTCGTTATTACAAAAAATAGCAAATTCTAATTGTTCTTGCCTTGACTTTTGTGATTTTGGAAGAACTTTTATGCATGTCAGGTTTCCACGTTGATTTTGGAGAATCTGAGTGCACATCCACAACACATACGTTCATAGCAAAAGATTAGTGGTGTGCAGTGTGAAACTAACTTCTCTGTTAATTCATGCTGGCTATCCTTGTTTCCTTTTCATCTTATGCAAGAACACCGAGCTCGTAATCATTAACAAATAAAATCTGTTGTTTTATTTTGTCTCATAGATTGCAGTTATTTATTAGCAGCAGAAAAAGAAAGCATTAATAGGACTGTAAGATTGAAGTCTCGTAAAAGATAATATGTTGTCTAGTGATACAATCGGGCACAAATGCTTGATTTCTTATGAAAAGGCCTGCTTATGTCGTTTGGTGTTCATATACTTTGTAGTATGCTGTGGTTAACATTTATGGTATGTCGTGATTTGTTCTATAAGATTTTCAGTCTCACCAATTGTTTAGGTTTCGTCGGGTGTGATCAACAATTATTGTATTACTATTTACTGCCATCATGATGTTGGATCTTTATCATGGATTTTGTTGGATCGCTAATTAGATTTTATCAAACTATGAATCTATGATCCATGAGATGGTACCAAAACATGAAGAACATGAAATTTGTGTGAAAATGAATTTCCTTTTGTTGGATGTTAGTTTGGGATTCGTCAAGGACAGGCGGCAAGAAAGAACAATTATTTGAAAATTGTATAGTTGCCATGATTGAGATCCTTCACATTTTACTACACAAGCAGCTGAATTGGATGCCGTTCCACCGGCTACATGCGGGAGTAAAATCACCTTGTTTTCTTCGCATGCTGATAGCCAGGAGGACATTAGGTCATTCTTGGTCTCCACTGAACTGCTGATTGCCATCCTTCTGCACCTGTAAAGATTATCTTCCAAAAAATAATCCATAAATTTGTCGATGTCATGGACGTTGAAAACAAAATCCGATTTAATTTAATTATAGGAGCCAAAACTCGTGTCCATGTTAATTCTACCAGATTGTCTCGGTCCATTGAGTTGCTTGTAGTTTGGGGGGGTGTTTTTTTTTTTTGGTAACAGGAGATATCAATTTAATGACCATAACATGGCATGATCCTTCCTGTTTCCTAGCCGAAGTGCCTGCCCCCACACGCTTTTAGACCTTGATGAGTGTTCTTTTCTTGCACATCCACATGAGAATAAAAAAATAAAATATATATATATATATACACACACACACACACAAAGTCGAAAATTATAATACAGTTTCTCTCAACCTCATTAACATTCGGATCAAAACAAATTCCCATTTCTATGAAAGAAAACAAGCCACATCTTCGCTAATACAAAAATCTCTTCCTATTTCACAGACATTACCTTGATATTTACTGCTTCCATTATGTCACTTCCCATCTGTTTTTCTTACTAATACCTCCTCAACAAACTTCTGAAACGAACAAAGCACCAGGTTTTCACTAGTGTTTTGTATCTTCTCCAGCCATTGAAATACTTTCCAATCACCTTTTTATAACTAGGCCTTTGCTGCATCAAAACCCAGTACTCAGCAATATTTGGCCTGCTACTTATGTACTCATCTTCCAGTTTCAAGAGGACTAAGCGAGCCAGCACTGGGATCAGCATTACATCTGCCATTGAGAATTCCTCCCCTGCTAAATATGCTGTTTCTTTTAGCTTGGTCTCAACTTCATCAAGAAGTCTAACAAGATGCTCTTTGCTCCGTTTCAAAACTTCAGGGTTTCCCAGCCTGTCCTCCGTTTCATATGCAGCTTTTAGCTTACGGTGGTAAGCACTGGCTAGTTCAGGAGATTCAGCCATCCGTGCTATGATCACTTGTCTAATGAATTTGGAAACAGAGATGCGGTACTTCTCAGGGACGTGGGAAAGTGTGAAGTACTTGGGGTTCCACTCCTGTATCTTGCACATCCATTCAACAACTTCTCTGCTGCTAAAGGATGAGTCACCACCACCCAAAGAGACGACTACAATTCTTTCGATATACCTACAGAGTAGTGTTCATCATTTTAACAACTGTCTGAAAATATGGTGTATTTGAAAGAACTTCAAAAAAAAAAAAAAAAAACTAGTGGCCTTTTGGTACACTGAAAATGTTGAAAGCCTATTGATATATCATAATACGTGAGTCAACTCAAACTTGATTTCTTAAATACTTCTGAGCATATATGCGTTAGGATGAGAAATATAACAAAGGGAAAAAAAGACCTCCATGGATTGTGTCAAATTTGAAATAGCTTCCAAACACAACTCATACACTCGATAGAACAGTGGTAGAAAAGGAAATGCGAAGGATGAGACATACTGGATTATTTCAATAGTGTCGAAAATGATGTGAGAGCCGTTCTGGAAAACTGGGAGTTTTGCGCTTTGATTTATCCCGAAGAATGAGGCGTCCATATTCTTGCCCGTTATAGGATTGACATGGTTTGATGTGTAATCAATGCCCTTCTCTTCCAAAGCTAGTCTGACCTTCTGGCTATCCAGGGAGTATGGATGGTGATATAGCTGCATGATTCGATTAACACCAGATCACACAATTTACTGGTCGGTTGAAAAGTCGAAAGCTTTCACTTCAGCTTTATCCTCCAACAATCGTTCAGCAACAGAGAGTTATGTCAAGGTCTGGGCTTGAACTGCATCAAGAGATCAGCTTAACATCATTCACTTTGTGTACTAAAAGAAACTCGAATGGATAAATACCACTCTCATAACCCATTAGAAAACTAAACAACACTCCAGCAATAATATTTTTATCAAGCAATCAAATAACAGGGTTTTTATGACTGTTACACTGGATAATTCTTATGTGAACCCTGTACTATGGGAATTGGATCCGATAAATTCATTCAAAGGAAGTGAACCGAGACTTGTGGAAAACACTTAATTGAGACATGTAGTTGCATGTATACAAGCAGAGAGGCATGTAATAAAGAGGAATATAAGTATTCATTTTCTGAAACCAAACTTTAAATTCAAGAATCAGGGATGTGCTCATTTGCACAAGCGCAGGCATCCGCAAATTTCTGAATAAATTGAAAATCATAAATAATCCATGTTCTTCAAGCAACCCAGATATGTATTGTTTACTGTTGATGATTCAAAAGAAGAAGCCATGGCTTGAGTTTCCCACGACAGGAATTACCATAGGAAACCTGTAGAAAAAAGAACGTTTTTGGCCGGATTGATATGCTAAAAACTGTAACTGTCCACTTCAACCTAACTTAGCACTTGCAGTTTTTCCAACTAAATTCGTCAGCCAGCAAACAACCCATATCAAGTATACCATGCAAAGTCCAAGGAATCGCAGTCTAGAGGTTTTACAGTGGGAAGACAATAAAAAACAAATTAGAAGAAAAAGGAAACTAAGAGCTCAAATAGCAATAAAGGATGAGTTAAGGCTTAAAGCCAAAAAAAAAAGAGAAAAAACATAACAATCAAAATCAAGAAAACCAAGAAACTGAAAGAATGGACCTAACAAGAAAGAATTAATGACAAGTGAGAAAGAAAGAAGAAACGGTTGACTGAGACTGACTTACCAAGAAGAGAAGACTGTCAGAGTTATTGGGTTTTTTGAGATTTGCGTGTGTGGTGGTGTGGGCACATGTTGATGTAAGAAGAATCCGTCTCTCTCTCTCTCTCTCTCTCTCTCTCTCTCTATCTCTCTGCTTTCTAATTTTGGTGGACTAGAAGAATAAAACTAGAACCAGGAAGAATTAGCTTAAAAGGCTAGAGGGGGAATAAGAAAAGAATATTAACAGCTGCCATTGAGAGATGATGGCTTGGTGCTTTCCAACTTCCATTCGGTAACCGCCCATAACAGGACCTCTTACACACTACTCGCTTGGGAGTTTGCAGAACCACCGGGCACGCGCTGGAGCGAGCGAGCGAGCCACGTACTATTTCTCTTTGAGTCTATATGTAAAAAAGCGATGCCATCCTTCATAATCCCATATACAAATATATACAAATAGAACATTCACCGAGTTTCTCACTGCTTCCTACATGTGGAATGAGTTCTTGATAAAAGATTTAATCTTGTGTTTATTATTGAATAAAAAATGTTTCTCGTAATAATCATTATTTATTTATGAAATATGAGTCTTTATATCTATCATTTCTCTGTTAATATTTAATATTAATAAATAATTTGTATGTGATAATCAGTCGGCACCTAGTAGATTTTACTAGATCGCTCACATCTGCTACATCGTGAGTCGAGCCAGATATTTCTCAACGTAAAAATAATATTTAAGTGATGCTAGTAATTTTTAAAAAGTAAGAAAAAATTAAAATTTTAGTCATTAACTTAAATAAATTCAATAAGCTTGATTACTTTAATAAGAAGATTAAAACAAAATAATGACAGTAAATAACTCGAACTAAACAGAAAAATTAATAATAATAAATTTAAAAAATAAATGCTTGTCAATATTACATAAATATATGCTCTTAATATTCTTAAAAAGGTTTTTATAATCTTATTTGATAATAAAGTAAAAATTAAATGAGAATATAATAGCCCATTAAAAAAGCAAAATGAAAAATGTTTGAAGCTTAATTCTCATCAAATCAAATGTTTAAGGAAGAAATTAGAAGAAGAAAAAAAGTAAAAAAAAAAACATGGAAAAAAACTCGACCTGAGTTAGCTTGCTAAATTCACAACTTGGTTGTGAGAGTGTGATAACCTCGTAGAACGCAAATTGAATAAAACTATGAAGCTCAATTATCAAACAACCTAATGTTGAAGAGTGAAACTAGAAAAAATCAAATTTATAAAAAAAAACAACAAAAAAACCCGAGCCAACTTGGGTTAACTCGTCAAGCCAGCGACTCGAGATATGAGATCGAGATAACCCTCATATAAAGAAAACTAGAAAAAATCATGAAGCTCAATCCCTTACTAACTCAATGTTGAATGATAAAATTAAAAAAATAATCAATTAACCTAGAAAAATCACAAAGTTAAGTTCTCAGTCAATCAAATGTTGATTGATAAGATTGAAGAAAAGAATCCAACCAAAGATCTAAAACAAAACAAATAACAATAAAAAAAACAATGATCAAATTTAACATAAAAATAAATTAAAACTAAATGTTGAGGGATGTGATAAAAAAAATTAATTAACAAAAGGATAAAAAAGAAGGAATGAGGATCAAATTTGATGTAAAAATTAAATGAAATTAAATGTTGAGGGATGAGATTGATAAAAAATAAAATAAAATAACAATCAAAATAATAAAAATCAAATTAGTCCTCGATGTTGGAAAAAAAAGAGACTTGATATTTCTTTAAGCTTCAAATTCAATTATTGATTTTTTAATTATTTTTAATTAATGAAATTAAGTTTTTTTTCATACTAAGAATTAACCGAGCGACGAAATGTTTCCTCGACACCTCGAGATATCTATAAGCATGCATGAAAAATAAATCACCGAAAACAATCGGAAATCAAATCAATTTTAAAGGACCAAATAAGTAGATAAAGAAACTAAAGGACCAAAGCATAAAAATTTCTAGGAGTAAAAAAAAGAAACACAATTAAAAAAAAACATGCTTCTCCTCACAATCTGCAGAAGAAAAAAACAACTACGCACCTTAGTTTTTTATAATAAAATAATTGTTTTGACAACAAGTTTTAAAAGATATTGAAAGGTTTACCGGCATAAAATAAGAGAGAATTATTGTGAAGAATGACAAAACATGATTTTATATTTTAATCACTTTTTATTTATTTAAATAATAAGATAAAATTATTAAAAATTTTATTTTTTAAAAGGTTAGAAACACTTTGATTATTAAATTTTTATAAATTATATTTTACATACCCATGGTATTAAATTGGCTTAACATTTCATAATGAATCATTAATCTTATCAACCTGATGATTAATGAAAAATTAAAAACATTATATATTTGCTATTTTGATTTTTTTTAATACCCATAATTCTTTTATAAATAAAATACTTATCATCTTCATATTTTTCTTGTAACAAAATACTCTAAAACAATTATATAAATAATAGTAAAAAATGAAACCAAATTCCATTCCAATGAGCTTAATAATTATAACAAAATAAAATTCTTGATTCTTTTATATGTAGTATTCTATTATATTTCAATAAATACTAAAAATTAAAGATATTCAATATAAACATAAAAAAATGCAAAAAAAACTCTAAACTAAGTCATCCTCACTCATCTTTTATAAAGTAGTACGTATCCATAATCATATATGTTATGAAGCTCACAACCACAATTTTTTTTCTATCTAGACAACTAAATTATGAGTAAGAAAATCATCATTTTTTTTGCTAATTAGTCTTGTTTTCACAAATTTCTTTTAAGAAAAAGCTTATTCTGTAATTATCATAAATATATAAAGAGTTAAAATTAATCAAATTAATCTATTAATTAAATGATAGATATTTGTTTTTTAGAAGCTGTCATTGCTCTACACAACTAAAAAATAATAGTTAATTAATGAAAATTAGAGCTATATAGGTATTAAAATAGATTTTAGACCATTGAAAAGGTGATTTGGCTAAGCAAATTACTACAATTGAAAAGGTTAAAATAACTACATGTAGGTTTTTGTTTAAATTTTTCAAAATCTCAAGATAACCTCAAAGCATTAATCTTCCACACAACGTATTCTCGAGATCTGAATTATTAATATATAGAGATATTTTTTATTATTTTAAATGGCCATTGACTGAGCGCGCAAGATATGATTTATGAAGAGTTTATGATCAACGCATTCTCGCGTTAAAAAATTATCGAGATTCTAAGGGATTTTTTTATATAAATAATAGTCCATTAAGAAAAGAATAAACTTCCCTCTCGAGCAAAAGCCAGCGCCAGCGAGCATGCATGACGGGCGGAAGAAAAGGCGACAGAGACTTTCGATGACAAGTCATGGAACATATGGCCACCAACAGCACGTCACTGTGTGGCTTGCTAACGTCCTGTTTCCATGGGTTGTAGAAAGAGTTTCGTCTTTTTCTTTCTTTCTTTATTAATGCCATGACATGATGGTTTGACCATCTTCCTTCACCAGGCTTGGCTGTAGCCGTTTTCTCCCAATTGTCAAAAAATGTTAGGCGAGTTCGAACACAAATTCCAATAACCAGGCATGCCTTCGTTTCAAGGGGCGCTGTGTGATTGATCATCACCACAAATTCACCATACTAGTAGCTTCCTTTTTGTTTTTTTGTTTTATCATGAGAGGGGCTTAACTTAAAGATGTTTATGTAAAGCTTTGGAAGTGCAGCTCTCGTGCGAAGGTCCTTCATAAGAAAAAAAAAATGTGGTAAGCATTCAATCGAGACATTGTTTGTAACACAAAACTATTTAATGGAAATTAGATTCTTTTTCATTGCTAGAACACAAAGAACAATATTTAATTGAAAATTATGTTGAGAGGTTGTTGTGAAAGAGATGGAACCAGTATGGGTGATAGAAAGGCTCGAGCCATTTACAATCATTATATCATCCAAGCCATTATAAGGAGTGTGTAGGGAGAGGTTGGTGAGATCATAGGTAACATGGTGAGATGCTCTAATATCCAGAATCCATGTTAAAGAGAGAGATGAATTGGTTTCATAGTGTAATTGTGGTTGCCAGGGTGAAATAAGATGATTTGGTGGAGGGGTGGAGTTGGTGTTGGTCGAGGAAATAAGAACTAGCTGGAATAAGGGATACCTTTTGGCAGTATGACTGAATTCTGCAAATTTGACGGTATCTCAAGTATAGACAAAAAGGACGATTGTTAGGAGAAAAATGTGGTCTACCAATTGGTGGTGTTGAATAGCGATTGACATTGTGGTTGAAGGGAGCGGAGTAGCCATGAATTTTTCTTATCCTGAATTATTATATAAATACACATAAATTATTTTTTAAGATCAATTATTCACTTGAATATATAAATTTGTCAAGTTAACAATAAAGTTTTAATTCAAATACATAACATAATATATATATAAAATATAATTTAAAGTACATAAAATTCAAAATAAAAATAAATTATACTATCAAAGCTGCACCCTTCGATGTTTTGTAGTATAGAATTCATCTATGATCGAATCCGAATCAATATCTTCAACAAGCTCTCGTTCAATGTAAATCATCATAGAATCTGCTAAGAACTCCTCTTCTATTTTATTGCGAAGCACAGTTTTAACATGTTTCATAGCTGAAAATGCCCGCTCTGTAGTGGCAGTGGAAACATGCAAAGTCAAAACAAGACGAATCAACCTATCAATCAAATGATAGTGTTGCGACTTATTTGTTTCAGCTAATCCTCGACACAATTCAGAAATGGTAGACATATTCTGAAAGCTCTCATGATGAATCACATCAATCTGATAATGCTCTAGCTGATATCTCAAATAATACATCTCTTGTTCATTGAAATCTTCAAGATAAAATTTCTCAGCAAGCTTGTAAATAGCATCAACTTTAAATGATTTAAAGTTGTCTTTAGGTTCTAAAGCAGAGCTAAGTACAAGGAGTTCATTGTCTCATCATTGAATCTAGAATTTAATTCTTCCAACTGAAAATCTATTGTTGAGTTAAATATATCATAATGATAATGCTAGTAAACTGTCACTGAACCTTGTTGTTGACATGAACGATCTGTAGCCTTTTTATACGAAGCATTCATATGTGGTATGTCAATCTCATATTTTGTGCAAACAAATTGCACATTTGCAAGGAGAAGATCAAATCTGGCATCTCTCAAAGTTTGAAGCAATGCTTTAGTAGTTGATACAAGATCCATTGCATTTAAGATGTCAAGAGATTTTTGCTGCAAAGCTCGACAAAGTAAATCAGTAATCCCCATTATTTTATGCATCAAATATAAGATGAATATAAATTCAAAAGATTTCATCACAATCAAACAACCACCAGCTTCTCCACGTATAGAATTAGAAGATCCTTCTTGAACCATACTTTCAAGCACAGAATAGTTGCATCATACATATCTATTAAGCTGCAAATAGAATCAAAATGAGAGCTCCAGCGAGTAGTTCTACTTTGATGTAAATTACCAATTTGATTAGCTCCTCTACCGGTCTCACATTCTCCAGTAGCTACCATATGTGCAATTTCTATAGCCTGAGCATAATGTAACTCGGTATGACGTTTGGGAGAAGCACAAATAAGGTTGATAATGGTTGTCAATTTTGAGAAAAATAACCAAATAGAAATCTCATTTCCAGCTGCTGCAACTAATGCCAGTTGTAGTCGGTGAGCAAAACAATGTACATA